>Ga0315278_10000143_pt1 | contig 63704 bp, 27 predicted proteins | sample YL17G06_0_MG_FD_203880 | JGI IMG/M metagenome (GOLD analysis project Ga0315278, IMG submission 203880) | Sediment microbial communities from Yellowstone Lake, YNP, Wyoming, USA - YL17G06_0 | ecosystem: Environmental > Aquatic > Freshwater > Lake > Sediment | place: USA: Wyoming | collected... | reverse complement strand
CGACGAATAACAGGTAGCGACTACTTAAATGAAATTTTAAAAGAAATCGATCATTGCCTTGATATGGGTATAGATATTAATATAAATCGAACACTATTAAATGGTTTTATTGATGATATTCCAAAAGGTATTAACTTTATTAATAAGCGGAATATTAAAGCAAAATTTTATGATTTATTATGGGTTCCACAAATATCCGAAGTATGGCAGGGATTCTATATTCATTGGAAATGCGTCATTGATAAGTATGTCGTTGATCTAACAAAAGAAATAGAATGCATTGAAATCATGCATCACAGAAGCAGACTGCGCTACCATCTAATTGGAGGAGGCGCGATAGAAGTTAAGTTATTTAATGAAAATATGCATACTTCCCTTCAGCATTGTATCGATTGTCCGCAACGTGATTTTTGCAAAGAAACTTTTGGTGAGTATATTTATTTTTTCCCAAATAAGCATATAGCTTTTTGCAACTTAAATGAAAAAATTTGTCTTGACCTTTCAATGATATTAAAAGGCACCGTAGAAGATATTGCCGAGTTTCTTATAAAATCATTTACTATTTTTATGGGGATTAATTGGAAGGAAATATTAGGAACGGGTCGCTTACAACTATATCTTAATGAGGTATGCAATTATAAATGCAGCTTTCCAGGTGATTGTAATGAACAGTGGTGCTTATCATATAAGCGTTTCAATAAACACTTTCTTTTTAATCAAAAGTGAAAACAAAACAAATGAGTATAAATTGACCTTAGTGTGGAGAATTTTATGGGACATCATTTTGAAAAAAATTCAATAAGAATTGCATCATGGAATATTCGCTGTGGATTGCCTCATCCATCAATGCTGCTATCAGATTTTGAAAGTACAGGTTTGAAATTCATAATAGATTGTCTCAAAATTTCATCCATTGACATAGTTGGTTTGCAAGAGGTTATATTTGAAGATGAAAATAATTCACAAGCAATAAAAATTGCACAAGGTGCCGGTTTTGAATACTGCGAGTGTTGGAAATTAAGTGACTGTCATTTAAAAAAAAATGCAAGTATGGGGATTGCATTACTTTCTAAACATGTCATTAAAAATACTAAAAGAATAAAATTGATAAACCCAATAACAGGGATAAAAAATAGTAACAATATCTTACCTATTCATGATAAAGGATTCATTCAATCTCAAATTGAATTTAAGGGGCAAGAAATTGATTTTATTACAGGGCATGGGTATCCATTTCACTCACTTAACTTGGAATCTTTAGAATTTAAATATATATATGAAAATTTTGAAGAGAGTTTACAATATCTTTTCGATAGTGATAGGCTCGCAATTATATGTGGGGATTTTAATTCTCAGGTAATGCCATTTTTAATGCCTAGAATTTTTTCCAGATATAATTCTATTATTAATTCATCAACCAGGCCAATTGATCGCTGTGATGACTATATTTTATGTAGCAATCATTTTGAAGTATTAAATACATGGATTATTCCGTCAATATCTGACCACTTTTTTTGTGCCGCTGAGTTGAAAATTAAATCGAAACTTAACTGATTTTTCATATCGCGACAAATTTTATACCTACCCCATTTTCTAAACGCGCCCCTCGGTAAAGGGTGATTTCTGTCGCGGTAGGAATACCGGTTACCCGGCACCTGCCATTCTCCGTACAGATCCGGACTTGAGGAACTACCTCATCGCTCATCGCACTCTTACCTTGAGTCTAACGCCGAATCGTACGATGCGGCGCACTCCATGTAGACGGCAGGAAGATCAGCGCAATAGCCCGGCGCTGTGTCCTGTGTCGCGCCCGCGGCGTTCTCCAGGGTGTTCCTCTTGGTCACGTCCTTCGCCACGAACTCCACAGGCTCCGCTGGGGCGACAGTGTTCCCTTTGTTCGCCTGCTTCCCAGGTACTATGTTGTGTCCGACTGCCGGGGGCATTATGAGTTGAACGCTCGGCATTACGACTTCTTCAACCCACGCCATAACCTCCACTTGCGCTCTGTTTTCGTGTTCTAGGCTTGCGCCGGGTATTAGCGCTTCCTGACTCACCGGGGGATTTTTGTAGGCTGGATTCCCCTGTTCCAGCTTTTGAATGGAGGGTTCCGTCGCGACTGGCGCTCTCCCGATTCTCGCGTATGAAGCTTCCACACATGCCGAGTGTGGCGTTCTTAGACTCCGCCGGGTTTTCCCATAACTCGCTATAACGCTATGGAAAATATTGCCTTCCCCTTCAGTCAACAGGGTCAGCACCCGATTGTTGGTGTTTTCGGAGCTCAATTGCCGCGATGACTGCCTATGCTTTCCCCTGTAAACATCTTCGCCCGAAGCCACCGTGTTACCACAATTTCCGCATGACTCAAAACAGGCGGTCAGTGTGATTTGCTATTTCTTCACTGTAAGGAACTATCATCCTCTACCTCATGCCAATTTTTATCGGCGCTTTCTGACTGTTCCTTAATCCTCTTTTATCACCTCAAAAAGAAGCGAAATCGCTTCCTTAAGACCCGACATCGCCACAGGAAGATGCGTGATCGCCTGGTAATGAGGCGACGAAGCCTCTCGAAGATGCAAAATCGCCTGGGTTGAATGAAAAATTGTCTCGACGGGATGGATCAACGCATGAGGAAGAGGCGATATTGTCTATCGAGGATGCGTGATCGCTTGAAGCTGATGCATATATGCATCGACGGGACACAAAATTGCTTGAGAAGAATGAAAAATTGCCTCAACAAGATAGAAAATTTCATGGTGAGGAGCAAAATTTGTCTCGAGGGGAGGAAAAATTTCATGAGGAGGAGGCGATTTTTGTTCCCAGGGATGGTTCATCGCATGGTCGGGAGGCGACGTCGGTTCTCAAGGATGCGTGATCGCTTGAAGCTGATGCATATATGCATCCACGGGACACAAAATCGCTTGAGCCGGATGAAAAATTGCCTCGACAGGATAGAAAATTTCATGGGGAGGACCAAAATTTGTCTTAAGGAGATGGAAAATTTCATGAAGAGGAAGCGATTTTTGTTCCCAGGGATGGTTCATCGCATGGTCGGGAGGGATGCTCACCTGCCTTGAAGGTAGCCACAAAGGCACGAAGGCACAAAGGAACACCAAGGGAGGAAAAACATTGATTGTCCCTTAATCGTCTCGATCAAACGGCAGACGACATTGAGGAAAAAGTTCTTTGCAGTGACCGACTCCTGTTTTTTTCCGTGTCCGTCCGTGTTTGTCCGTGGCTACTTTATCAGGGTTCTATTTCTTGACTCCCACAAAAATAACCGCAAAAGGTGAATTTTTCTGCCTGTCTTCTTTCCTTTATAAAAAGCGATTATGTACGTTCGGAAACGTTTCGCCCGATGGCAATGATGAACCCGGCCACTTTCTTATCCCCTACCGGGTAGTCCCGTGGTTCGCATGTTTCACCAACCTGGGTTTTCGTATCGAAGATCACCAGGTAACCTTCATGACAGGATTCCGAGGCCAGGTATTTCCCGGCTACCTGCGCGATCCCCTGGTTTAACGTACGGGTTATATTGGATTGACGATTGACTTTTGTCTCGATAATATATTTATAACCTTTATATGTAAGCATAATATCCATGATCCCCAGCCCGGATTTCACTTCGTATCGCAGATCTCCCCCTCCTCCCCTGACAAACTGGTACAGCCACGCCGTCAGCAGGAATTGGCCGGTTTTTTCGTAGGGTTTCTTTTCTTTATAAAACGCTTGCACGCCGATTTGTGCAATGTATTGGTCGAAATCCAGGAGGATATTTTCCATATCCAGCCGGTTGCCGGGCAATTCATATCTTTGCGGTGGGATTTCTTCATAAGCGTTCACTTCTTCGAAAAACGTTTTAACAAATATGGATTTATAAATATTATTGGCTACTACCGCATGTCGATTTTCATCCTTTATTAATCCATACTGCTCCAACCATGATTGTTCCTCATCGTAAGCGAGGTATCCGACATTATCGAAAACGATTTCGACGAATGTTTCTTTATACAATTTCGCCTTCTCAAAAAGGTTGTCGAAGTGATTATTTTTCTCTCTCAGCAGGAGTTGAAGGGCCTTTTCCACATCTTTACCAGCGATGGGTTCTTTCGTGCCGGGTTTAATATTCACTGTCAGGAGTGCACCCAGCCGGTTGACCAACCAGGGTTGGCCCTGGGTTTCTTCGTGAACCATTTTAACTGCTTCTTCGGTAAAAGGTTGGTTGGTCTCTGCCGTAAATTGGGAATAGAGGTCGCGAACGTTATTTAATGAAAAGGGCGGTAAGTCAACATGGTCTGCGATATTAAACGGCGACACGCCGCCGACCACGAGTTTGGTTATATTTCGAATTCCCACCAGGCCGACGGAATAGAGGGCTTTTTGTTTGATTCCTTTGTATTTCTGATACAGGTCCCTTAAGGCAGCCAGGAAATTCCCCAATTCGCTCAACGGGATACCATCGAATTCATCGATGAAAATAATGATCTTTTTGAATTGAATGAGCCGGTTTAATTCCTCGAATAACTTGCTGAAGGAGATATGATCAATGAGATGATGCTGTTCTAAAAATCGCTTCACTGTTTCGGTTTTTTCGCATGCGACTTCTTCTAACCTGGTTATCAATTGCCCATAGATATCCTCTTCGACCAATGAGTAAAACCGGTTTTTGTCCAGTTCCTTATACTTCTGGAAACTCAATATGATGATCACATAGGTTTTATCTTTGTGCAAATCTTCGCGGATTGCTTCTATAAATGTTGTTTTACCGCTTTGTCTCGGGGCAAACATGGAAAAATACCGTCCCAGGTCGATCATGGTGCGGATATCTTGATTATCGGAGTTGACCACATTATCCAGGGGAACATAATAGGACATTTCAGGTTTGACTACGCCTGATTTTTCAAACACTCGCAGCGGTTTCCGATACGGTTTGTCGTTTATATTTTCCAGTTTATCATTCATGTTTTAATCTTATAGCGCCGGGTAAGATTTGTCAAGGTCGTGAAGAGAAAAATTTTGACTGTCATTTAATCCTCCTCCCGACCTCCGGAAGCCACGGGAAGGGTCCTTCCTATCGCTTCCCGACCTCCGGATGCCACGGGAAGGGTCCTTCCTATCGCTTCCCGACCTCCGGATGCCACAGGAAGGGTGCTTCCTATCGCTTCGCGACCACCGGATGCCACAGGAAGGGTGCTTCCTATCGCTTCCCGACCCCAGGAAGCGACATAATGGGTGCTTTATATCGCTTCCCGACTAGCGGAGGAAATAGGGGAAATAGGGGACAGTCGAAAATATCTTATAATTTATCTTCGCGGTTCTTCGCGTTCTTCGCGGCTCCTTCATTGATTTTATTTTCCCATTGTGGTATGGTTTAACTTAAAAAATAAAACGGGAAAGGAGGCTTTTCCATGTCCGTCGCAAGCATAGTGGAGTTCCATATTAAAGCAAAAGCAGGGGCGCGGAATGCGTTTACCCTGGAAGTTTTCCAGCGCGGCGGTTCGCAGCCCCTGGCTAATACGTCTTTCGACTATGACCTGTCGTTTTTAACCGAGTACGACGTGTCCAACCTGGATTCGGGGAATGTGGAACCGGGAATTCGTTTCGAGAAACTGAAACGCTTTGGCATGAACCTGTATGATAGGCTTTTTACGAAGGAAATCGGGGACCTGTGGGGGAAGTTTAAGGGGTCGGGGGAGTTTGTCACGTTGTGTATCCGCATTAGCCGCGAAGCGGAGAGGCTGGAACTGCTGCCCTGGGAAACGCTGCACGATGGCCGGGAATTCATCGCCGCCGGGTCCTGCACGGGGTTGACCCGCTTGCCACTGGATATTGATATCAAAAGGGATTTGCCGGCGCTGTCCTACCCGCTGAAAATGCTGGCGCTGCTGTCCAGCCCCCTGGACCTTGGCGATCATGAACGCCTGGCCATTGAAAAAGAACAGGAAATCTTGCTGCGGGGCGTTAATTTACCCGCGGGTCAGGGCCGATTGCAGGTGGATTTCGAGGATGAAGCGCAGTTGCCTATTATCGAAAACGCGCTGGAGACGCCTTACCCGTTGTTTCATTTTTCGGGTCACGGCATCGATCCGAAATGCGGTGGGGGATTGCTGCTGGAGGATATGGGGGGTAAGAAGCGATTTTCGCCGGTGGGGGAAGTGCTGGAGAGCCTGGAAAAGGGGATTCGACATTTCCGGTTGGCGGTGATATCGGGTTGTCAAACGGCGCGCACGTTGTATGCGGCGGGGTTCCAGGACCTGGCGCGGGCCCTGGCCCGCAAGGGGGTCCCGGGCGTCCTGGCCATGCAGTTTTCCATTAGCGACAGCGGCGGCATTATGTTGGCGGAGCATCTTTACCCGAAATTGGCGGAGGGGCAACCGGTGGATAAGGCATTAAGCGTCATTCGGCGCATGATGCTGCAATCGGGTGATTTGGATATCATGGCGGATGCGGTGGCGATGGTGTTGATTTTAGCGGGGGAGAATATTTTAAAAGCGGTGGAGGTTGAAAAGAAGGTGGTGGGGCCGGAGATTCACATTCAATTTGATAAGTTGACGCTGCTGCCGGAGTTGCGTTTCGGGTTTTATGGGAGGCGCAAGGAGTACCGGGTGATCCGGGATGGAATTTTGTACAAGCATGAGCGGGCGGTTATCGTACATGGGATTGGGGGGATTGGGAAGACGGCTTTGATTCAGCATATGGCGTCGCGGTTGCAGAAGCATTTCGATGGGGTATGTGTGTTTGATTGTCGTGGGGGGGCGTTGTCGCCGGATGTGATATTATTGAGGCTTCACCGGGTATTGGAGAGTAGGGGTATAAATGTATTGGAGCAGTTGATGAACCGGTTTTTCGCGGCGGAGGAGTTGGGGGGGTATCTTGGCCAGGTATTGAGCCAGGTGTCGCTGCTGGTTATTTTCGATAACTTCGAAACCCAGTTATCAGAAGTTTTTGGAGGTGCAGGAACCTTTTTTCAAAAAGGTTCCTGCCCGCCGGAGGCAAAGGTAAGCCACATCATCCGCGATCAGAATTTAAAAACATTTCTTGAAGTATTGGTGAGGACGACGGCGGAGCGGAGTTGTTTTTTATTTACGTCGCGGTACTGGTTTGATATCGATGAGAAGCGTGTGGGGCCGATACGGTACATGGCGTTGAATGATTTAAGCAGGCCGGAGGCGTTGGGATTGATGCAGCATTTGCCGTTTCTTTCGGCCGCGTCGTATGAGGATAAGATGGAGGCGTACCGGGTTTTCGGTGGGCACCCGTACGGGTTGGTGACGCTGGATAGACACTGCGGGATGAGGTCGCTGACGGAGGTGTTGAAAGATGCGCAAGGGGTGCACCGGGAGTTAAGGGAGTTTTTAGCCATCGATATGAATTATGGGAAGTTGACGCCGGGGGGGCGGGAGTTGTTGAACCGGTTGGCGGCGTTTCGGCAGCCGGTGGAATGGGACGCGGTTCAGTGGGTAATGGGAATCGAAGAGGACACGGTCGGGGAATTCATGAAGCGCATGAAGAACATAGACCGGGACAAATTACCGGAAGAAGCCCGGCAGATGGATGACGCGGCGCTGGCCCGGATGTTTAGAGGAATGCTGCCGGTAGTGCGGAAGGCGGAAGGAATGGAGCCGGTGGTTCGGGAGTTGGTGAGTTGGGGAATGGTAACGCCGGTGCGGGAGGAAGAGGAAGTGTATTTGACGGTGCACAGTTTGGCGAGGGAGTTTTGCCGGGAGAAGAGCGGGGCCGAGTGGCGGAATCATTTAACGGAGGCGGCGGGATATTATACCAATAAGTACAAGCTGTTTAATGAAGAGCAAAAGACGCTTTCGACGGTATTGGAGGAAGTGGAGGCGGCGGAGTTGTTGATGGAAGCGGAGAATTTTGAAGCTGCGGCGGATGTTATTATAAATATCGATCCGTTATTGGACCGGTGGGGTTGGGGGCGGTTGTTGGAGTCGTTGTATGATCAGGTGCAGCGGGCGCTGCCCGGGGTGGAATTAAAAACAAGAGCCATAATTCTGCATAACCTGGCCATCTTGATGCAAGGCCGGGGCGAATATGCGGCGGCGCTGGAGAAGTATGAGCAGTCGTTGAAGATCGAAGAAGAAATCGGCGACAAATTGGGTATTGCGCAATCCCTGCACCAGGCGGGCATGATTTATCAAATGAAAGGCGATTATGCGGCGGCGCTGGAGAAGTATGGGCAGTCGTTGAAGATAGCGGAAGAATTGGGCGACCGGGCCGGGGTGGCCATCATCCTGCACCAGGTGGGCATGATTTATCAGGATAAAGGCGAATATGGTGCGGCGCTGGAGAAGTATGAGCAGGCACGCAAGGTCTTTGAGGAAATAGGCGACAAATTGGGTATTGCGCAATCCCTGCACCAGGTGGGCATGATTTATCAGGATAAAGGCGAATATGCGGCGGCGCTGGAGAAGTATGAGCAGTCGTTGAAGATCAAAGAAGAATTGGGCGACCGGGCCGGGGTGGCCAGCTCCCTGCACCAGGTGGGCATGATTTATCAGGATAAAGGCGATTATGCGGCGGCGCTGGAGAAGTATGAGCAGTCGTTGAAGATAGCGGAAGAATTGGGCGACCGGGCTGGGGTAGCTTCATCCCTGCACCAGGTGGGCAGTATTTATCACCAACAAAAGAAATATCCCGAAGCCTTTGAAAATTACCTGATCGCCTTTTCAATACTAACAGAACTCGGGTCCCCGGATGCACAAATTGCAGAGAATAGCCTTGGCATATTAAGAAAGGATTGGGGAGAGAAGGAATTTGAGGAAGCGCTTGAAAGAAAGAAGGTGAGAAGGTAAGAAGGTAAGAAGGTAAGAAGGTGAGAAAAAAAAGAAAAATAGAATGATGAATGATGAATGATGAATGATGAAGAAAAAACAGGGCCCCCGGCCCTACCGTTAATAAATTCAAAATCCGAAATTGCGACACGTGAAATCCGAAACAAATTCAAAACAAAAGCAAGCCCACGAATTACACGAATTACACGAATTACCACCAATGTTTTTTGTTTTTTGTCCACAGATTGCACAGATTATCACAGTATTTAAACTTCGCTGTGAGATACCAACCGGTGGCCACAAAAAATCAATACCAGTTTTTTCAATGTGGTCCGGCCGATGGCTTTTTGAAATTTCTCATCACGACTGTATTGATTTAATTGGGCTTCCGCTTCTTTCTTTATTTCTTTTATTTTTTCCGGGGTTAATTCGTTCTTTTTATCCTGTGATTTGGTGTATTTGATTTCGATAAGGTAGGCATACTTCAGCCCGGGATATTGAGCCAGGAACGGATCCAATGCCAGGTCGGCAAAGCCTTTTTTCAACTCCCTTTCCGAATGGACCAGGTATAGTGCGGATAAACCCAGGTAGACATTTAAAAAAGCCTGGATCGATTTCTCTCCCGTGATTAAATCCCTTATCCCCATCGCAGTCTCCATCTGTTCCACCAGGTATTCGATTAACGGTTTCCATTTCCCCTTAAAGGCCATCTCCTTCATCAAGTCTTCATATTTGCTTAAATTAAGGGTTAAAATGCCGGTCTCTTCATAGGTTTCCTTGATATAATCGTAATACAATCGTTTGATGGATTCATTGGGGATTTTAAGAATCGCTTTATTTTCTTCATCGATGCCGTCGATGGTCAGGAGACCGAAATAGTACAAAAGGGAAATAAAGTTATTGGGATGCGTGAGTTCATCGATGGGGAAACCGGTTTCGATGGTGGCATGGACGGAACCGGTTTCGATGATTTGCCGGAGTTTGGAGAAATTGCCGTTGGCCCGGGCGGCAATGGCGCCCTGTTTATCGATAATAATCAAATGGCGCAATTTATCATAATCGATCATGACGTTACGGTCGATAAGAGTACCGGGGATCTCGGAATCTTTCATATATTCTTTAAGGAAATACAATACATGAACGGTGTTAAACACTTCCCGGGTGGAATGAATCGAAAACCGGTAATGGTTATACCACCGGCTCATGATCTCCATCAGTTCCGGGGTGGAATGGCGGATTTTCCCGGTTTGCCGGTAATATTCGATCATGGTTTCCACCTCGGGATGAGTAAAGCCCAGGATTTCGTTTATATCCGAATCCAGTGAAATGTTACTTGCAATATTGAACCCGGAGGTGACGTCGTCCTGGGTAATGGGCGACACACCGGTCATGAACAGGCGGGATATGGATGCATTTATCCTGGAAGTCCCCCCTTTCAGCACATTAAAAAAGGCGCGAAGAAAGCCCCCGCCGTGGGTTATTTTTTCAAATTCCTTTTCACCGGCTTCGGATAAGATGGTATTGGCGAAATTATCGTACTCGTCGATGATGACATATAGTTTTCGCCCTTTTATCTTACAGTACCTTAACAACGTCACCATCACTTCGGATGCGTTTTTTTTGTCGCTGAATGCGGCATCTGCTTTTTCAACACCGATCTCCAGTAGTTTTTCATATTTCTGTACAAAACCATAGGCGGATTCTTTGATATAATCGAGGAAAGCTTCCTCTATCCTTGAAATATCGGGGCGGACCATGGAAAAATCCAGTGTTAGAACCATGTAACTGTTTTTTTCCGGCGTGGGGTTTTGATGGATATCGGTTCCACTAAAAAGGAAATCGAAACGGTCTTTTAAAGCGATGTCGTAATAAGCTTCCAGTATTCCCAGGAGAAGCGATTTCCCGAAACGCCGCGGGCGGATGAAAAATAAAAAATCCCCTTTTTCTTCGATATCTCTTATAAACCGGGTTTTGTCCACATAATATAGGTTCTTTTCCTTGAAATCATTGAAATCGGTTTTCCCATAAGGGATACGTTTTAATTTTTGTACTTCGTTCATGAATCAATCTTAAAACAAAACATCCCAATTGTCAATGGTTTTGTGGTTTGTGGTTCCTCTGTTCCTGTGTACCTGGGAAATTTGTTGACATTTACTCGCGGTTCAGGTATGGTTATCACTTCATGACAAATAAAACCAAAGCATACTTGTTGGCCCTCACCGTTGTCTTATTTTGGTCCACGGTGGCCTCAGCGTTTAAGCTGTCGCTTCGCTATTTGACCGTTATCGAACTCCTGCTGTATTCCACGTTCTTTTCAGCGGTTGTTCTTTTTGTTATCCTGGCGGCGCAAGGGCGGATCGCGCTGCTCAAAACTCTAACCGGTAAAGATTATTTGTTTTCCGCGTTACTGGGATTTTTGAACCCGTTTTTGTATTACCTGGTGATATTTAAAGCCTATACCCTGTTACCGGCGCAAATGGCCCAACCCCTGAACATGATCTGGGGGATCGTACTGGTGCTGATTTCCATCCCTATTTTAAAGCAGAAAATAAGGGCTATCGATATGCTGGCGCTGCTGGTTTGCTTTGCCGGGGTGGTGGTGATTTCGACGCAAGGGAACCTTTCCGGTTTTCATATCGACAGCCCGTTGGGGGTTTTGTTAGCGGTAGGCAGTTCGTTGATCTGGTCTTTTTACTGGGTATTTAATGTACGGGATAAGCTGGATGGGGTGCTGCGCTTGTTTTTGAATTTCGTTTTCGGATTTGGCTTTATCCTCTTGAGTATCATTTTTATTTATCCCATAAGAACGCCGGCGCTTGTCATGGAAGGAATCCTGGGGGCGTTTTATATCGGGCTATTCGAGATGGGGTTAGCGTTTGCCATGTGGGTCAGGGCGTTGAAACTGGCGGACGCCGCAGTGAATATCGCCATACTTATATATATAGTGCCTTTTATATCCTTCATCTTCATCCATATATTTGTAGGGGAACGTATTCATTTATCGTCCGTGTTGGGCGCGACATTGATCGTGGCCGGTATCCTATTGAACAAATATAAAAAGAAAAAATCCCAATAAAGAAATTAATTTTGCCTCCGGCGGGTCAGGCCCCTTTTGAAAAAGGGGCCCGACACCCCCTAAAACTTTTATTAAATCAAAATCCCTTCCTGGTAACCCAGTTTAATGAGATCGATCTTATTGGGATCAGCCGTACCCAGGTGATGACGTGTGTCGGCCAGGAGAATATGCTTGGCCGGGGGGTCTAATGGCCGGTCCTCGCCGAAATGCTCCTTGCGTATCGCTTCAATAATACGTAACCCCGTGACATCGATGGCCACCGGGTCAAACCCGACGATCAAACCATAATACTTCCGGACATATTGCGGACTGAAACTGTGGGGACCTGAACTGTGGAATTGCGGGGTCAACATGACCAACACATTGAGCCGGGTTTTGCCTTTAACAATCGGCAATTGCCACAATGTGGCCAGGTCCGCGCAGGAATCCGGGTGGTATAATGAAGGATTCGGCACAAACATAATATGGTTTTTAATCAAGCTGCCCACACCGGACCAGTGATGCGTCCGCATGGGGCGCGCATTGATCAGCGCGGTGGCTTTTTGAAAAACCGGGTTCTCCAGTACTCCCCTATCATCCACAGCAATATTGGCTTCCGCTACTCCCACATCCATGACCCGTTTTTTCAACGAATCTTCCACCTGTTTGGTGGTGGGGATATATTTCCAGACATTGGTTTTAATGCCCACGATATCATTCGGTTTGATGATGGTTTTCCAGGCCTCCAGCGCGTCTTTCTTTCCGGTTAAGGTGGTAATGGCCGTATCCAGCATTTCCTGCACCACCTCGTACCTGGGATTACCGTTTTCATCCAGGACATCTTTATTCCGTATCAGCACCACCGTTGTTTTAGCAGCGGCTTTTTCTTCTTTGCCGAAAACGGTCCCGGTTCCAGTGCCGGTGGCCCCCAGGAAAAGGGAACCGCCGATGGCGGCAACCGAAGTGTTCTTTATAAATTGCCTTCGCGTAATTGCGTTCTTACTGCTCACTTTTTCCTCCTTTTTTATTTTTAATTTTTGTTAAATAACGATCCACGGTTTCCCGGCTGGGCGCATCCAGGACGATGACAATCAAGTTATCGTCCACTTTGGACCCGGCCCAACGGTTGTTTTCCAATTGTTTGATATCATCCTTTGCGCCGGTTAAATAAGTGCTTAAAAAGTTCTTATAAGCGGCGCCCGCTTTTTCTTTCCCCGGATAAGCCACCAACAGCACAAAGAACTTTTCGCCCGCCTCATTGTATTTTGCCAGCGTCGCCTGCGTGTTTTGGTCGATGTAGAGAATATCCTTATCGGAAATAAAATAGTAACTGTTTAACCAAATATAATGATAGAAATAACGGACACTGGCCGTTACAAGGTTCTCAGGCGGCAGCAAAGAAATAATCGGCGGCAGTGCGCCGTCGGAAGGCACGGCCCCGGTTAGGGCCTGCCCCAATTTTAATACCAGTCTCTTTTTTTCTTCCGTTTCCGGGTAGGCCAGGATAGAGACATAGAATTTATCTTTCCAGGAAGTCAGCAGGCCGCCGGCGTATTCCGAACCCTGACCGGTACGGTTAGCCTCAGCGTCCGGGGTTTCGCCGCTGTGGGCAAAGACGCCGAAAGCATTGTACGAGTTCTCCATGTCGAAAATATCCACGGTTATCTCGTCATCTTCGCCCCTGGTATATTTTTGGGCCAGCGCTTGTTTGAAGTTGTAGGAGATATAAAGTTCCGCGCCGCCGTCAATGTATTTGAAAAGATTCTCCGGGTTGTAAAACGTATCTTTGTCCGCTTTTTTCCACCCGTCGATTTCAATCGGCAGGGCGTTTGAAAGATCGGTTAGAGTTGTGGTGGTATTAGCCGTCATGTTTATCCCCTGGAAACACAAAAAAATAGTTAGCCATAATCGTTTTCTTGTCATAAAAAAATAATAACAAAGATAAAAAATAATGTCAAATTAAAAGCCGCGAAGAGCACAAAGGGGCATTGTGTTTCGCGGGCAATTTTTATTTTCGCACCGGGATTGCAGGATTCGCCAGACCATTAAAATGTTCCGCCCGGCGCTGTAAAAGATAATTAAACAGCAGATGAAACAATAATAGAACAATTACCGGTAACACGTCCAGGGATAATCGCTTAAAACGGACGGTTCTTAAAACAATGGAATAGGCGGCCTATTATGGAGAATTTTATTATTAAATCCCCTGGGGGAGTATTCTCCCGATGAGAACCGGGTGGACAATTTTATGGATTTACAAATACTAAATTTGTGGTATGGTAGATAGAATGCCTTTAATTAGTACCCGGCTGCGCCGGGCGTCCGGTAACTCCCATCGATCCACAAAACTTTTTACATATGCAGTTTGTCTCCAGTCGCCTGCAAAGGCGGAAGCTTACTCGATAGAGGCCTGCCGTGAAAAAAATAGACACGAAAGCTATTGAAGATATTTTTGCCTTGACCCCTATGCAAGAGGGGATGCTGTTCCATTATTTGCGAGAGCCGGGGAGCGATGTATACTTTGAACAACTGGGCCTGGAACTGACCGGGGAAATCGATAAAAAAACATTCCAACGGGCCTGGAATTTCATCGTCGCCGCTAACGAGGCGCTGCGAACGGTATTTCGCTGGGAGAAGCTGAACGAACCGGCGCAGTTGGTTATGAAGGATTTTCTCCTGGAACCTTTATATTATGACCTTCCCGGGGAAGATGAAGATATGCCCCGCGATGAAATACTCCGCCGACTGGAGGAAATAAAAACCGGGGACCGCGAGAAAAAGTTCGACCTGCGGGAAACGCCTTTCCGCGTGACGCTTTGCAAACTAACAAAAAATCATTATGAAATGATTATCAGCCACCACCATATTTTATACGACGGCTGGAGTAACGGTATCCTGTTAAAGGAATTTTTTAATACATACGATGAATTGAGCCGCGGGAAAACGCCTGCCCCGGTTCTTAAAACGAGGTTCAAGGAATTTGTCAAATATACCCGGGAACAGGACCCCCGGGATCGCAAAGAACAGGAAGAATACTGGAAAGGCTATTTGGAAGGTCTGGCGGAACAATCGGAACTTTCCATCAAAACCGGGAAGGCCGGGAAGAACAGCGAAGCGGCCAATTGGCAAATTGGTATCCCCGCGCATCTAAAAATAAAATTGGAGACGCTGGCCAGGGAAAAGAAAATCACCCCGGCGTCTGTTTTTTACACGGCCTGGGGCCTGCTGTTACTGGGGTATAATGATTGCGACGATATGGTTTTCGGCGCGACCGTATCCGGCAGAACCCCGGCGATTAAAGGCATAGAGGATATGGTGGGCCTCTTTATCAATACATTACCCCTGCGCGTCAAAGCGCGGGGGGAAATGAAAATTGGGGATTTGCTTTTCGATATCCATCAAGACCTTCAGCAGCGGGAAAAATTCAGCAATACGCCGTTGGTCAGGATAAAAGAATACCACGGCCCGAACTTTCAACAGGAGCTTTTCGACACGCTGATGGCAGTGGAAAACTACCCGTTGGACCCGGGTATTATGCATAAACAAAAAAGCCTGACGCCGCTTTCATATTCGATGTCGGCCATGACCCATTATGATTTAACGGCCGCCGTGACCCTGGGGGAGGAAATCGCTGTGATTTTCAGTTACCCGGTCTCATTATTCGAGCGGGACATGATCGAACGAATGGCCGGCCATTTTACCTGTATCCTGGAAGAAGTGGCGGCAAATCCATTGAAAAAAATACGCCACATCGAACAATTACCCCCGGAAGAGAAGCGGCAATTGTTGGAGGAATTCAACGATGCCGGCGCGGATTTCCCCCGCGATAAAACTATCCATGAATTATTTGCAGACCAGGTGGGAAAGACGCCGGACCGTATTGCTGTTGTCGGACAAGTCTGTCTGACCTACCGTCAATTAAACGAACAATCCGACCGATTGGCCGGGTTATTAATCCAAAAAGGCGTCCTGGCGGACGATATTATTGGTATAATGATGGAACGTTCCATTGAAATGGTCATCGGCATCCTGGGAATATTAAAGTCCGGCGGCGCATATTTGCCCATCGACCCGGAATTGCCCCAAGAACGCATCGATTATATGTTAAAAGACAGCGCAGCCAAAATCCTATTAACCGCAGCGGAATGCGTTTTTAATTTTCATCATTCATCATTCATCATTCATCATTCAAATCAGCTTTCTTATATCATCTATACCTCCGGCACCACGGGCCGTCCCAAAGGGGTGGCCGTGCAGCATAAAGGGTTGGTCAACTATATTACGTGGCGACTGAAGTCCTATGATTACAGGGCGACTGATGTAACCCTGCAATTGTTGAGTTGTAGTTTCGATGGTTTCGCTTCTAATTTTTATTCCAGTTTGCTTTCCGGGGGAATACTGGCGTTGACGCCGGAAGCAAAGAAAATGGATTTCGAGTTTATTGGGAAAACACTGGAGCGGGAAGGCGTAACCAATATCAGCCTGACGCCCGGTATGTATGAGGCTTTGTTACGGAGTGTCGGCGAGAAGGAATTGGCTTCATTGCGGTTCGTGGTTTTGGCCGGGGAAAAAGCGGATCCCGGGTTGATTGTTTCGGGCAAGGGAAAGAATCCACGGATTCGGCATATTATCGAATACGGACCCACGGAGGCAACGGTTACGGCCGCGGCCCATTTGGATATCGATGGCGCCGGCGCTTCTATCATCGGCAGGCCCATTGCCAATGTCGAAATATATATTATTAACCGTTTTTTTCATCCTGTACCGGTGGGTGTACCTGGGGAGCTGTGCATCGCCGGGGTAGGTTTGGCCCGTGGTTATTTAAACAACCCCGAATTAACCAATCAAAAGTTTTGGGAAGTCCAGAAACCTTTTTTCAAAAAGGTTTCTGGCCGCCGGAGGCTTTACAGAACCGGCGACCTCGCTCGCTGGTTAAATAACGGCAACATCGAATTCCTGGGCAGGAAAGACCAGCAGGTAAAGATCAGGGGGTTCCGCATCGAAGTGGAAGAGATCGAGGGGCAATTGCTCAGGCATCCTGCCATTCGTGAGGCAGTAGTCGCGGCAAGAACCGGTAATAACGAAACGCGGGATAAGTATCTTTGCGCCTATATTGTTCTCCATCCCGGTCACACATTGGCCGCCGCAGCCCCGCGTGATTTTCTTGCCGGGGCGCTGCCCGATTACATGATACCGTCTTATTTTATAGAAATAGAAAAAATACCCCTAACGCCAACCGGAAAAATAGACCGGAAAATATTACCGGCCCCGGGTGGGGAAAGAGCCGGGAAAATGTATACCGCCCCACGGGACGCCCTGGAAAGGAAACTAGCAAAGCTATGGGCCGAGGTATTGACGAGCCGGGCATCCGAACTATTACCCGTGGGCATCGATGATAATTTCTTTGCGTTGGGCGGCCATTCACTTAAAGCAGCGGCCCTTACGGCCAGGATTCACAAATATCTCGATATAAAGGTTTCGCTGGAAGAATTGTTTAAGAACCCCACTATCAGGGGTTTGGCGGCTAATATTAAAAAGGGGCGGGATTTGCAGGTGTATTCCGCGGTTGAACCGGCGGAGGAAAAAGATTATTACCCCGCATCTTCGGCCCAACAGCGGTTATATATATTACAGCAAACAGACGATATCGGCACTGCTTATAACATGCCCACGGTTTTGCTGCTGGAAGGCGCGCTGGATAGGGATAAATTGGCCGGGGTCTTCATGCGTTTGATCGACCGGCATGAGAGCTTGCGGACTTCTTTTGAGTTGGTGCATGGCGACCCGGTTCAGAGGATTCATAAGACCGCGGCATTTGAAATAGAAAATAAAAATTCGTCCACAGATTACACTGATTACACAGATGCAATAAAACATTTAATTCAGCCTTTTGATCTTTCCAGGGCGCCGTTACTGCGGGTGGGGTTGATAGAGTCAGGGGAAGACCGGCGCATTTTGGTGGTGGATGTGCATCACATCGCTGCCGACGGCGTTTCCATGGGAATTCTGATCATGGAAATGATGGCCCTGTACAGGGATGGAACCGCGGCGCTGCCGGGGTTAAGACTGCAATATAAAGACTATTCCGAATGGCTGGGGAGATGGGATGATACGAAAGAAGAGGCGCACCGGCTGCAAGTAGAATACTGGCAAAATGAACTGGCCGGGGAACTGCCGGTGTTGGACCTGCCGGTGGATTATATAAGACCGGCGGTCCAGGGTTTTGCCGGGGATTTCCTGGGATTCGAACCCGCTCCTGGGGACATAGAGGCGCTGCATGGCCTGGCCCGGTCCGAAGGGACTACATTGTACATGGTCCTGCTGGCGGCATATACGATTTTTTTAGCGAAGATTTGCAACCGGGAAGATATTATCCTGGGAATCCCCGCTGCCGGACGCAAACACAGCGACCTGGACGGCGTCATGGGGATGTTTGTCAATACCCTGGTACTGGGATGCGAACCTTCCGGCCAAAAGACTATTATTGAATTTACCCGGGAAGTCACGGCAAAAACACTGGCGGCGCTGGCCAACCAGGATGTCCAATACGAAGACCTGCTGAAGCTGGCGGGCGGGAATAACAAGAGGGACCTCAGCCGCAACCCACTGTTCGATGTGATGTTTGTCCAGCAGGAGGTGGATATACAGGGTTTTGAAATGCCAGGGCTACAGGTTAAACCTTACCCTTATGAAAACAACACCGCGAAGTTTGACCTGCTTTTGCATTTCATGAAGCAGGGCGAGGCAGTGTGGTTTAAATTCGAATACAGCACGAAGCTATTTAAAAAGAGCACCATCGAGCGGTTTACCGGGTATTTCCAGGAAGTGTTGAAAGCTATCCCAACCGGGGGTGAGAAACGATTACGGGAAATCGACATATTGCCGGAAATTGAAAAACAGCGGCTGTTATTTGAATTTAACGACACCTCCGCCGAATTCCCCCAGGATAAGACCATCCATGAATTATTTGAAGAACAGGTGGAAAAGAGGCCGGACCGCATCGCCCTTTTCGGCGAATCTGTCGGACAAGTCGGACTAGTCGGACCTGTCAGACTATCCTACAGGGAATTGAACGAAAGGTCAGATCGATTGGCCGGGGTGTTAATCGAAAGAGGCGTCCTGCCGGACGATATTATCGGTATAATGATTGAACGGTCTGTTGAAATGATGATCGGCATCCTGGGAATTTTAAAATCCGGCGGCGCGTATTTGCCCATTGACCCGGAATACCCACAAGAACGGATCGATTATATGCTGAAAGACAGCGCAGCCAAAGTCCTATTAACTGCAGCGGAATGCGTTTTTAATTTTCATCATTCATCATTCATCATTCATCATTCGAATCAGCTTGCTTATATCATCTACACTTCCGGCACTACCGGTAGGCCAAAAGGGGTTTTGATCGAACACCGGAATGTCGTACAACTGCTGTTTAACGATAAATTCCAATTCGATTTTAATGAGCAAGACGCCTGGACGATGTTCCATTCGTATTGTTTTGATTTTTCTGTCTGGGAGATGTACGGGGCGCTGCTGTACGGGGGGAAACTGGTCCTGATCCCGAAAACAACCGCCAGGGATATGACCCGTTACCTGGAATTGTTGAAAGCCGCCGGCGTCACTGTTTTGAACCAGACCCCATCGGCATTTTACATGCTGGCCGAAGAAGAACTGAAATCGCCCGGGAAGGAATTGCGGTTAAAGTATGTTATTTTCGGCGGCGAGGCATTGTGGCCGGGTCGGTTAAAGGCGTGGCGCGAGAAATATCCGGAAACGAAACTAATTAATATGTTCGGCATCACTGAAACGACGGTGCATGTGACATATAAAGAGATCGGGGCCGAAGAAATCCGTTTAAATAAGAGTAATATCGGCAAACCGCTGCCTACTTTGAGTACTTATATCATGGATAAGTATTCGAATTTAGTCCCCATCGGTACGGCCGGCGAATTGGTTGTGGGCGGTTGGGGAACGGCGCGGGGTTATTTGAACCGTCCGGAATTAAGCGCTGAAAAGTTTGTTGCCCACGAATTACACGAATTAAACGAATTAAAACAAATTAATAAAAGTTTTGGGAAGTCCAGAAACCTTTTTTCAAAAAGGTTTTTGGCCGCCGGAGGCATTTTTTATAAATCCGGCGACCTGGGGCGGTTTTCCGCTGAGGGGGAACTGGAATACCTGGGCCGCATCGACCAGCAAGTCAAAATCAGGGGGTTCCGCATCGAACTGGCGGAAATCGAAACCCGGCTGTCACAGCACGAAAATATAAAAGAGTCGGTAGTCATTGCCCGAACCGATCATTCCGGCGACCTTTATCTCTGTGCTTACCTGGTTTTTTATAACTCATCGCCATCGATAACGGGCGCAGATTTAAGGGAACACCTGTCCCGGCGCCTCCCCGATTACATGGTCCCTGCTTATTTTATTGCCATCGATAGAATTCCCCTGACCCCCAACGGTAAACTGGACCGCCGTCGTTTGCCCGAACCCGGCGGCAAAGCCGTCGGTGGGGTCCGCTGTGAAGCCCCACGGAACGAAATAGAAAAACAAATGGCGGAGATTTTTAGCCGCATCCTGGGCCTGGAACGGCCCGGGGTCAAGGATAGTTTTTTCACCAACGGCGGCGATTCCATCAAGGCGGTCCGGTTCATCGGCCTGCTCAACGAGCGCTTAAAAACAAATTTGAAAATCAAAGACCTGTACGCCCACCCAACCATCGAAGAACTGGCGGAACTGTTACAGGAGGCGCGGGACAAAGGGGACGATTCCGTCGGTGAACGGACCGAAGTGGAAAAAAAGATCGCAACCCTGAAACAACTTGTCATGACGGAAGGGAATTTCCGGGAAACGGAAATCGAAGATATTTACCCTATGAGCGATATTGAAAAAGGGTTGGTGTTTTATTATTTAAAAAGTACGGGCGCGGTGGTTTACCACGACCAATTCATATACCCCTTGAAATACCGGGAATTTGATGCGGCGATTTATAAACGCGCCCTGGAACTGGTGGTGGAAAAACACCCGATATTGAGAACCGGTTTTAACGTTGAAGATTTCGGCGAGTCGGTGCAGATCGTTTACCGTGAAGTTCACGTGGACCTGCCCCTTTACGATATCGCCCGCCTGGACCGGCAAGAGCAGGAAGCATATATAGAGCAGTACCTGGCGGAGGATAAACAACATCCCTTTGACGCCGCGGTTCCACCCTTGTTCAGGATGAGCGTTTTTATACCGGGTAATGAAAATGTCCGCGCGGTCCTGGTATGCCATCATGCGGTGCTGGACGGTTGGAGCACCGCTTCGTTGATGACGGAATTACACAATACGTATTTACAGTTGAAGTCCAACCCCCACCTGGCGCTTCCCAGGCTGAAAAGTAGTTACCGGGACGTCATCGTGGAAGAGATGATGGAGAAATCCAGGGAAGAAAACCGCCGGTTCTGGCTCCTTGAACTGCTGGACTATAAACGGCTGGAATTTCCCAGGGTACTGGAGAACCCCAACCCCGGGACTTTCACCGGCATGAGGACGCATATTCATAACCTGGGCAAAGAGTTGCTGGCGCTTTTAAAGAAAACGGCCGACGATTATGGAACTTCGTTAAAGGATTTATGTTTTGGGGCTTATATCTATGTCCTGGCCATGCTGTGCAATGAAAGCGACATCACGGCCGGGTGCGTCACCCATAACCGGCCCCAGGAGCAAGATGGGGATAAAGTACTGGGCTGCTTTTTAAACACCGTCCCGGTGAGGGTCGCGATACCCCACGGCGTGGATTGGGCGGACTATTTTCGTATGATTGCCGCGAAAATGCTGGAAATAAAAAAATACGAGCGGGTCTCCCTGTTCGAGATCGCCCGGGTCATCGGTGAAAAGAGTCATGAACAAAACCCGATATTCGATACCCTGTTTAATTTTGTCGATTTCCATGTCTATTTCGACGCCGACGGTGGACCGGCGGGGATAAGTAATATGGGGGCCGACGCTTTTTCCGGCAAAGGGAACCAGGACACCAATACGTTATTCGATTTTGAGATCAGTATTACTTTCGGGGAGTTTATTCTCTGCCCCAAGTACAATTACCGAGTTGTTTCGGGTGAGATGGTGCAGCGGTCCTGTGTGTATTTCGAGCGGATTCTAAGGAAATTTATCCATGAACCCCATGCCGCGGCCCGGAAGGGCGATATCCTGCCGGAAGAAGAGAAACGGAAAATAGTGGAGGAGTTTAACGACACTGTTGCTTTCTATGACAGGGACCGCATACTGCCTGGACTTTTTGAGGACCAGGTAGAAAAAACGCCCAATCATATGGCCGTGACCTGCGATGCGCCGGAGGGTTTAAAATACCTGTCCTACAGCGAACTAAATGAAAGGGCCAACCGATTGGCGCGGGCGTTGCGGGAAAAGGGCGTCCAAACCGAATGCCTGGTGGGGGTGGTAATCGACCGCTCCATCGAGATGATCATCGCGGTAATGGCAATATTAAAGGCGGGCGGCGCTTATGTGCCGCTGGAACCTTATTTGCCCGATGCCCGCATTAAAAAATTGCTGGCATCCCTGGAGGTGAAATTCCTGGTTACGGGTTATTCACAATTGGCCAAAGTTAGCGTTATCGCAGCAGGATTACCCGCATTGCGGCATATTTTTTGTTTACCGTCCCCCGTCGCCGGTGGTGGTATGCCGGATCATGCGCCGGGAAACTTATCGCCGCTGTCCGTCTCCGGGGATATTGCTTATATTATTTTTACTTCCGGTTCCACGGGTATTCCCAAAGGGGTGGTGGTGCAGCACCGGCCCGTGGTTAATGTGATTGGTTGGGTGAATAAGACTTTCGAAGTGGGGCCGGGGGACAAGGGTTTGTTTGTCAGTTCATTGGGGTTTGACCTATCTGTATACGATATATTCGGTATTTTGGCTTGTGGGGCATGTAACCGTGTGGTTGCCGCCGGTGATTTGAAAGAACCGCGGCGGTTGTTGGATATTATTTTAGAGGAAGGGATTACTTTTTGGGATTCTGCGCCCGCCGCTTTGCAGCAGTTGGCGCCGTTTTTCCCGGAGGTAAAAAATTCGTCTCGTCATTCCCGGCTGCGGTTGGTGTTTTTAAGCGGCGATTGGATACCCGTGACATTGCCGGATGCATTAAAAGAGACTTTTAGCGGGGTAAACGTCATTGGTTTGGGCGGGGCCACGGAAGCGGCTATCTGGTCCAATTTCAATCCCATCGGTAATGTGGACCCGGGTTGGGTCAGCATCCCTTATGGGAAACCTATTCAGAATGCGCAATATTATATATTGGACCCGGGGTTGGATATTTGTCCGCTGATGGTTCCCGGGGATTTGTATATTGGGGGTGAGTGCCTGGCATCAGGGTATATTAATGACGTCGAATTAACCTCAGAGAAATTTATCAAAAGTTTTTCAGGGGGTGCAGGGGGGCGGTTTTTCAAAAAAGCCCCCCTGGTGCTTTACAAAACCGGCGATATGGCACGTTGGTTTCTTGACGGCAGCATAGAATTCCTGGGTAGGAAAGATCAGCAGGTAAAAATCCGTGGGTTCCGCATCGAATTGGGGGAGATTGAGAGTCATTTGCGGCGTCATGAGGAGATCGAAGATGCGGTGGTCCTTGCCCTGGGAGAGAAAGCGGCGGATCGATTTTTATGCGCTTATATCGTATCGGGTAAGCTGTTGGAAGTGGCGGCGTTGGAAAAACTCCTGGCCGCGGAGTTGCCGGAATATATGATTCCCAGGCATTTCATCCGGGTTGAGAGTATCCCGTTAACGGCAAACGGGAAAGTGGACCGGAAAGCGCTGCCTGTCCCAGGAGAGGCTGGGGCGGGTGCGAGGTATGCGGCGCCGCGAAACAACGGCGAAGAAAAATTAGCCGTTATCTGGGCGGATGTCCTGGCAAAAGACACTTCGCTGTCCATCGGCATCGATGATGATTTCTTCGAATTGGGTGGGCATTCCCTTAATGCCGCCATCGTGATCTCTAAAATTCACAAAGTAATGAACGTAAAAATCCCATTGGCGGAGTTGTTTCACAAACCCACTATCCGGCAGTTGGCCGGGGTTATCCGGGCGTCCGCGGAAGACCGTTTGGTTTCCGTGGCGGCAGTGGAGGAGAAGGAGTACTATTTATTATCTTCGGCGCAGGAACGGTTATATATTTTGCAGCGGATGAGTCCCGCCAATACGGCTTATAATATTCCCCATATGTTGAAACTGGAAGGGATAATCGATAAGGGAAAATTAGAACAGGTTTATAAAGAGCTTATCCGGCGTCATGAAAGTTTCCGGACGTCGTTTATAACCGTGGCTGATGAGCCGGTGCAGAGAATCCGGGATGATGTGGAATTTGAAATCGAACATTATAATTTAGCCACGGACGAACACGGACAAACACGGACTTTTCATTTTATCCGCGCGTTCGACCTGTCGAACGCGCCATTACTTCGGGTGGGTTTGGTGGAATTAGCGGAACGGGAACATATATTGATAATGGATATGCATCATATTATATCCGACGGTACTTCCATGGGGATTTTGACCGGGGAAGCCATGGCGTTGTACAAGGGAGAAAAGTTGCCGGCCCTGGGGGCGCGGTACAGGGATTATGCGGCCTGGCAGGACGACTGGAAAAGAGGGCCGTCTTATAAAGAAGAGGAAGCATTCTGGCGCCGGCAGTTCGAGGGTGAGATGCCGGTTTTGGATTTGCCTGTTGACCGGCCCAGGCCGGAAGTGCAGCGATTGGAGGGGCGCACGGTTTTCTTTGAACTGGAAAAAGACATAACCGCCGCGCTGCACCGTTTGGCCCTCGGGGAAGGGGCGACTTTGTACATGACCTTGCTGGCGGCGTTTTATGTATTTTTGTATAAACTGGGAAGCCGGGAAGATATCGTTATCGGTTCCCCGGTGGAAGGGCGAAGGCATACGGATTTGCAGCGCATCATCGGTATGTTTGTCAATACCCTGGCATTACGGAATTTCCCGGTGGGCGAAAAACGCTTTACCGGCTTTTTAGCTGAAGTGAAAACAAGAGCGATTAGCGCTTTTGAAAACCAGGATTATCCTTTTGAGGACCTGGTAGCGCGCCTGGATGCGCCCAGGGATTTAAGTCGCAATCCTATTTTCGATGTGATGTTTGTTCTCCAGAACATGGAATCGCCGGGGATTCAGCTTCCCGGGCTTAATATGACGTCTTCGCCTTTCGAGAATAACACGTCCAAATTCGATTTAACCCTTACCGCCATGGAAAGGGAGGGGAAGTTGACGCTGTCTTTCGAATACGGCGCGGTTTTGTTTGCAGAGGAAACCATTCTCCGTTTTACGGGGTATTTTAAGAACGTTTTAGTTGCCATTATCGAGACCCCGGACCGGAAAATATCGGCCATTGAAATAATGCCGGAAGAAGAGAGAGAAAAAATATTGTATGATTTTAATGATACCGCAGCCCCGTACCGGCGGGATAAAGCCATACATGAGTTATTTGAAGAGCAAGTGCTGCGAACTCCGGACCGCATTGCCCTTTCCGGCGAATCTGTCGGACTGTCCTACAGAGAATTGAACGAAAGATCAGGTCAATTGGCCGGGTTATTGATAAATAGAGGCGTCCTGGCGGACGATATTATTGCAATAATGATTGAACGTTCCATTGAAATGTTGATCGGTATATACGCAATATTAAAAGCCGGTGGGGCTTATTTGCCCATTGATCCCGGATACCCCCCGGAACGCATCGATTATATGCTTAAAGACAGCGGGGCCAAAATCCTATTAACCGCAGCGGATTGCGTTTTTAATTTTCATCATTCATCATTCATCAATCATCATTCAAATCATCTTTCTTATCTCATCTACACTTCCGGCACTACGGGGAAACCCAAAGGCGCGGCCATCGAACATCATTCGTTAGTGAACCGGTTGAGTTGGATGCAGAAGCAGTATCCCCTGGATGAAACCGATGTTATTTTGCATAAAACCCCTTTTACTTTTGATGTGTCGGTATGGGAGCTTTTCTGGTGGGGGATGGTGGGGGCCGGGGTGTGTTTACTTGCGCCGGGCAGTGAAAGAGACCCGCAGCAAATGGTGGACGCCATCGAAAGAAACCGGGTAACTGTAATGCATTTTGTGCCTTCCATGCTGCGGGCGTTTTTGGAATATATCGAGGGGGTAGGCAGCGCCGGACGGTTGTCTTCATTGAAACAGGTAGTCGCCAGCGGAGAGGCGTTGACCGTACCGCTGGTAAAGCGGTTTAATGAAATATTAAATAAACAAAATGGGGTTCGGCTGGCCAATTTGTATGGTCCGACTGAGGCGACGATCGACGTATCTTTTTACGATTGCCCGGCGGGGCAGGGCATCAAGCGCGTCCCTATCGGTAGACCCATCGATAACATTTGTTTATATGTCTTCGGCAAGGACCGGCAGTTGCAACCCGTGGGCGTGCCCGGGGAGTTGTGTATTGCCGGGGTGGGTTTGGCCCGTGGGTATTTAAACAATCCCGAATTAACCGCGGAAAGATTTAATAGGTCCCATGGGTCCTATAAGACCTATATTCTCTACAAAACCGGCGATCTGGCCCGGTGGTTAAACGACGGCAACATCGAATACCTGGGCCGCATCGATCAACAGGTAAAAATACGCGGGTTCCGCATCGAACTGGAAGAGATCGAAAGACACCTGGAGCATCATAAACAGATCAAAGGGGCCGTGGTCGCCGTCGAAACTAATGGCGACGATAAGGACGATAATATCTTATGCGCTTATATCGTTTCAGAGGCCGGTGAAGAATTAAACGCACTAATGTTGAGGGAGTATTTATCGGGCCGGTTGCCAGGGTACATGATTCCTGCTGTTTATAAGCGGCTTGACCGGATTCCTTTGAGTCCCAACGGCAAAGTGGACAGGAAAGCGCTCCGGTCGTCGGGTTTGCGATTGGACGGAGGTCGCAAATTCCTGTATGCGGCGCCGGGAACGCCCACGGAAACCCGGATCGCCCTTACCTGGAAGGAAATCCTTCGTCTGAACGGCGATGGGGACGAAATCGGCATCCATGATAATTTCTTCGATATCGGCGGGACCTCCATGGATGTGATTAAGGTCAACTCACGGATCAACAGGGAATTTGAAAAACAAATCCCCATCGTGGTCATGTATAAGTACACCACCATCCGCACGCTGGCGCAATTCCTGGAACAAGGCGAAACAAGGACGGAAGAGGAGTACCCCGAAAGCGAACGAACGGATAAAATCGAAAGGGGCAGAACCGATAAAAATAGAATGCGTGAAATGAGAAAAAGGGGAAGATGATAAAATGACAACTGGAAATACCACCGGCCTGGAAATTGCCGTTATCGGGATGGCGGGACGATTCCCGGGCGCCAAAGATATCCACCAATTCTGGCAGAATCTCAAAAACGGCGTCGAATCATTTACATTTTTTACCGAACAGGAACTGCTGGACGCCGGCATCGAGCCGGAACTACTAAAAGACCCCAATTACGTCAAATCCTGCGGCGGCGTCCTGGAAAATAAAGAATATTTCGACGCCCCCTTTTTCGGGTTCAAACCCACGGAAGCGGAAATCATGGACCCCCAGACCCGCATCTTCCTCCAATGCACCTGGCATGCACTGGAAGACGCCGGATACGATCCCGGTTCTTACAAAGGACTCATTGGTGTTTACGCCGGTTCTTCCGCCAATTTCCGCTGGGAAGCGTTAACCTACGCCTCCGGCAGGGTGCAAATCCTGGGGCCCTTCACCAGCTCCCTGTACAGCCACCGCGACTATTTATGCACCCATGTATCCTATAACCTCGGACTCAAAGGCCCCAGTTTATACGTCAAAACCGCGTGCTCCACTTCGCTGGTCGCCGTTCACCTGGCCTGCCAGGCCATATTGAACGGCGAATGCGATATGGCCCTGGCCGGGGGAGTTTCTATCAGCATCTGGGAAAAATCCGGGTACCTTTACCAGGAAGGTATGATCGTTTCACCCGACGGGCATAACCGTGCTTTCGACGCCCGCGGCAAAGGAACCGTGGGCGGCGAAGGCGCCGGGACAGTGGTGCTGAAACGCCTGGAAGAGGCCATCGAAGACAACGATCATATCTATGCCGTTATAAAAGGAACCGCCGTCGATAACGACGGCAGCAGGAAAATCGGTTTCACCGCCCCCAGCATCGACGGCCAGGCCGACGTCATCCGCGAAGCCCTCCACGTAGCAAACGTGGAACCGGGAACAATTACTTACGTAGAAACCCACGGCACCGCCACCCCCGTCGGCGACCCCATCGAAATCGAAGCCCTGAAAAAGGCTTTTAAAACCGATGAAAAAGGCTTTTGCGCCATCGGCTCGGTGAAAACCAATATCGGGCACCTGGACGCGGCGGCCGGCGTCGCCGGTTTCATCAAAACCGTCCTGGCCCTGGTAAACCGCCAAATCCCCCCCAGCCTTCACTACGAAACCCCCAACCCCAACATCGATTTCGAAAACAGCCCCTTCCACGTCAATACGACCCTGACCCCATGGAAAACTCAAGACAACCCACTCCGCGCCGGCGTCAGCTCCTTCGGCATCGGCGGGACTAATGTGCATGTCATTTTAGAAGAATATGACATTGCCTCCGGCGGCCAGGGGGCTTTTTTGAAAAATCGCCCCGCCGGTACGGACCCCCAAAAAACTTTTTATTATTTGTTACTACTTTCTGCTAAAACTTCTTCTGCCCTCGATAAGATGACCTCCAACCTGGTGAATTGTTTGAAACAAAATACCCCCAACCCGGCTGATACCGCCTATACCCTCCAGGTGGGAAGAAAACACTTCCCCCACCGGCGCATAACCATTTGCTCCTCCACAACCGAAACCGCGGAAATACTATCCTCGATGAACCCCCGCAAAGTACTCACTAACTTCACAAAAAAAGAAGACAGACCGGTAATATTCATGTTCCCCGGCCTGGGCGCACAATACGCCGATATGGGCCGCGACCTCTACGATACTATCCCCATCTTCCACGAAGAAATGAACCGCTGCTTCGAAATCCTCGACAAAAATAGGTCCACTAAGTCCTATAGGACCTATATTAACGCCGATCCCGAAAACGTCCAGTTACAGGTTTTTATGATCGAATATGCCCTGGCAAAACTGGTCATGCACTGGGGCGTCCAACCCCGCGCCATGATGGGCTACAGCTTCGGCGAATATACCGCCGCCTGCATCGCCGGCGTGCTGTCCCTGGAAGACGCCCTAAACCTGGTAGTCCAACGCAGCCGCATCATACAGGAAACCTCCCCCGGCGCCATGCTCAGCATACCCCTGGCGGAACAAGAATTGTTACCCCTTTTAAAAAATTTCACGGCGCTTTCAGTCGCTATCGACAACGGCCCCTCCTGCGTCATCGCCGGACCCACGGACCAGGTGGAAACCTTCGACGCCATGATGAAAGAAAAGAAAATCCTATGCGTACCCCTGCCTACCTCCCACGCTATCCATTCCCACATGATGGAACCCGTGCTGACAAAATTCCGCGACGCCGTCGCCCGTTTCAAGTTGAAAGAACCCCAAATTCCATATATCTCCAATGTCACCGGTAAATGGATAACCCCCTCGGAAGCGCAAGACCCCAGCTACTGGGCGACGCACCTAAGAAACACCGTCCGCTTCGCGGACGGGATCAAAGAATTGTTAAACAATCCGACCCTACCCCACCCCGCTTTCCTGGAAATCGGGCCCGGTTATGATCTTTGTACGCTGATTAGACACCATACCGGCCCCGAAGGCCAGTCCACATACCCGGCCTTCAACCTGCTGGACCAGGCCCAATGCCGGAACATGGAAACACACCACGACGCCCGGTATTTATTAAACCGGTTGGGCCGGTTGTGGCTCTCCGGCGCAGCCATCGATTGGACCGAATTTAACCGGGGAGAAAAAAGACGGCGCGTCCCCCTGCCCGGCTACCCTTTCGAGGAACAATGGTACAGGATCGACGGCGACCCGCTGAAAATGAGCGCCGCCGCGGCTATACAACCTGGAAACGCCCAACCGGCCAAAAAAACAAATATTGCCGATTGGTTCTATATCCCCACCTGGAAACGTTCCGTTTTACCCCCCAACAATACCGAACTGAACCCCGGCGATTGGCTCATCTTTATCGATGACGCCGGCCTGGGAGAGCGGTTTGCCCAACAGTTGGAACAGCAGGGCCGCGAAGTGATCCGCGTTACCCAGGGACCCGCATTCACGGCAACCGGGGCAAAAGAGTATATTATCAACCCCGGACAACCCCACGATTACCTGGACCTTTTCAAGCACTTGAATAAAATTCCTTGCCGAACTGCCCATTTCTGGAATGTAACGGGTGAAGGTGAAGAGATTCAAGTTGACAAAATAGAAGCATTGGGTTTTTACAGCTTGATTTATCTGGCCCAGGCCGCCGGAAAACAGGGCCTGAAAGACCCCATGCAAATCATCGTTATTTCAAATAACCTCCAGCGGGTGACCTCGGAAGAAAAATTACACCCGGAAAAAGCCGCGCTGCTGGGCGCGGTAAAAGTCATCCCCAGGGAATACTTCAACATCAAATGCCGCAGCGTCGATATCCGGCTCCCGGGGCCCGAAAGCCGCAAGGAAGAACTCCCGGTGGAGCAAATTTTAAACGAGTTCCATATGGATACTCCCGGTGAAACCGTCGCTTACCGAGGCGAGTACCGCTGGGTGCAACTATTTGAGCCGGTCCGGCTCCACCATGATAATAAATCGCCGCTGGCGACAGGGGGCGTTTATCTCATTACCGGCGGTCTCGGCGGCATAGGATTCGCTTTGGCGGAACACCTGGCAAAGAAAACGAATACCCGGACGCGGTTGATCCTTACCGGCCGTTCAGTCTTTCCCCCAAGAGAAGAATGGGACCGCTGGTTGACCCCGCAACAGGAAGAGGACCCGGCGGCCCAAAAAATAAGAAAAGTACAGGAACTGGAAAAATCAGGGGCCGAGGTGCTGGTTTGCGGGGCCGACGTCGCCGACCCGGAACAAATGCGGGCCGTCGTCAACCTGGCCCTGGAACGGTTCGGGACCATCGATGGCGTGATCCACGCCGCCGGGCTGCCGGACGGCGGCATGATCCCGTTACGAACACGGGAAACCATCGCACCCGTCCTGGCCCCCAAAATAAAAGGAACACTGGTGCTGGACCAGGTTCTAAAAGAAAAAAACATCAAACCCGCTTTCTTTATATTATGTTCGTCCCTCAGCGCCGTTACCGGTCTATTCGGCCAGGTAGCCTACTGCGCCGCCAATGCCTTCCTGGATGCCTTTGCCTATCGAAAAACCCATGAAGAAGGAGTTTTCACCGTTTCCATCGATTGGGATTCCTGGAAAGAAGTAGGCATGGGCGTCGACGCCGTCAGGCAACTGGTGGAAACCAGGAATATCGAGGATTCGGAAGCGCTGCTCAGGTTCGGGATGCTCACTGCGGAGGGAACCGAAGTCTTTGACCGCGTCCTGGCGGCCAATTATCCCCAGGTGATTGTTTCCACCTGGGATTTATTCGCCCGGCTCCGGGCCATGGACTCCGCCGGAGTTTCCGGCGCCGACGACAGCGAAGAAATAGAAACGCCAGCCGCGCCCCGAATTTTACGCCCCCGCCCCGAAATTACCGCCGAATACCAACCCCCTACTACTGACTTTGAAAAAACCTTATCCGCGATTTTACAAACCTTCTTCGGTTTTGAACAGGTAGGGATTAATGACAACCTCTTCGAGTTCGGGATTACCTCGCTGGATATGATCCATATCAATAATACACTAAAGAAGAAAATCGCCCGGGATATCCCCATCGTGGTCATGTTCGAATACCCCACCATCCATACCCTGGGCCGGTACCTGGAATTAGATGAAACCGCCGCCGAATCCCAACCGGAAGAGTTAAATAAAGTCGAAGATTTACTGCACAACACCATCGATGCCTTCAGGAATTTTGAATGAAAATAGCCGCGAAGAACGCGAAGGGCCGCGAAGAAAAAAAAATTCCCCGGCAGCCTGGGAAAATATGAAAAGGTAATTTGAAAATATTTTAATGTATGATGAAAATAGGGTGTTCTAATAAGAAAATATAAGTTTGTAAAAGGAAAATAGAATTGTTTAATAGGAAAATGATGTGATGTGATGGGAAAACATAATAATGTAAAGGGAAAATGTGAATAAGCAACGGGAAAATGTCACATTGCAATACTGCAATATCGCATTTTACCATTGCATCATTGTATTTTCTTATTACATTAAGGTAGTTTACTCTTACAAATAGATATATTCCCTTTGAATTATAGCATTTTCCCTTTACAGTAAGATATTTTCCCATTACATCGTTATATTTTCCCATTACATTAAAGTATTTTCCTATTATGAAACGACATCGTCGCCCCTTCCCGGTAGATTTTTGTTTGCCATCGGCTGCCGGGTATGGTAAAATTTAGAATCCTGGAATTTTTACCTCATTTTATAAAAGGAGAAAAGCGTATGATGAAAAAAGTATTGTTAGCCGGGTTAATTATTGCGGGCGCTGTTTTAACCGGGCCGCCGTCGCGGGCGGTAGAACTGGACGGAGACGGCAAGATTATTATCCCCGATAAAGTAAATGAAATTATTACCATCGACGGCCAGTTAAAGGAAGCCGTATGGCAAAAGGTTCCCTTGAATAAAGTATTCAAAACCGTAAGTCCCACTTTCGGCGAAGTATTGAACCGCGAGACCCTCATATGGGCCGCTTATGATAAGAACAATTTATACTTCGCCTTCAAATGCCTGGAGCCGGAGCAAGGAAAAGTGAAAACCACCGTGGCGCAAAGAGACAAAATACTCCGGGATGATTATGTGGGCGTGCTGCTGGATGCCATGGGAAGCCGGCAGGGCAGTTTCGAATTTTACGTCAATCCCAGCGGCATCCAGATGGATGCAGTCAACTCAGCCGTGAGCGGCGGAGACATAACCCCGGATTTTGTCTGGCAAAGCGCGGCAAAAGTAACCCCCGACGGATACCACGTAGAAATCCGCATCCCCCTGGAAACCATTCGTTATAAAAGCGGCAAAGAAGTCAACATGAACGTAATTTTTTTCCGGTCGGTCCCGCACCTGGGCGTAATGGCGGTCTGGCCCGAAATACCGGCCGGCCAGAGCGACTTTAACGTCATGGCCGCCATCCTGTATAAAGACCTCGAAGCCGGACTCAAACTGGAAATACTACCCAATGTCACTTACAGCATCGATTCGCAGCGATTACCCTACAATACCTGGGACAAAAACGGGGGCGCCGATTTCGGCGTGGGCGTCAAGTACGGCATTACTTCCTCTATTACCGCGGAAGCCGCCTGGAGACCGGATTTCAGCCAGGTAGAGAGCGACGCCTTCCAGGTAGCGGTGAACCGCAGGTACCCCATTTTTTACAGCGAGAAGCGGCCGTTTTTCATGGAAAGCAAAGACGTGCTGGATTTTACCATTATCGCTAACGGCATGATGATCGCGCCCGTACATACGCGCCTGATTGCAGACCCGGGCTGGGCGACCAAACTGAGCGGCTCAGCCGGTAAAATGAATTTTGTCCTGCTGGCCGCCAACGACCGCTCCGCCGGCTGGGACACAGCGGACCAATCCAATACCTCCAAATCCGCCCTTTTCGGTATTGTAAGGGCCAAATACAACATCGGCAGCGATAATACCCTGGGCATCCTGTACGCCGGCCGTTATTTTTCCGGCAGCCGGAACGACGCGGTGGGCGTCGACCTGAAATACCGCCTTTCCAGGGAAGCCAGGGCCAGCATCTCTTATCTTCACAGCGCCTCCAGGGAAACCGCAGGCGAACCGCTGAAAAACGGGGACGGACTCAATGCCATGCTGGAATATAATACGCCCCGCCTTATTTCCTGGGCCGCATATGAACGCTACGGCAGCGATTTTTATATGGCCACCGCCTTCCAGAACCGTGTAGGATTCAGCCGCGGCGGGTTCGCTGTCGGCCCGGTATTCAACATTAAATCCCAAAAAATAAATTGGCTGAAGCGAATCACCCCTTCTATCCAATATTACAGGTTATACGACCTGGGGACCAAAATGAGCGATACCGGTCGGAAACTCGGCCTAAGTTTTTCCTTCGCGCCCCAGGGAGAACTGTATATCCATTACTGGCATGAAGATGAAGCATGGGCCGGCAGGATGCTGGATAAAAAGTACCTCTATACTTCCGGCAGTATTCAATTGTTCAACTGGTTGCTCCTCTACCAGGAAATGACCATCGGTGAACAAATCTATTATCACCCCACCGACCCGTTTGTGGGAAACGGCAAAACCCTTTCCTTCGGGATGGTGCTGGAACCCGGCGGAAAATTGAAAGTGGGCCTGGATTATTTACATTCGGACCTCAAGGAAAAGCAAACCGGGAATAAAATTTTTGCAGTGGATATTTATAACCTGCACACCGTGTATCAATTCAACAAGTATTTTTTCCTGCGGGGAATTCTTCGTTATGACAATTTACAGGAAAAGTTGTTGACCGATTTCCTGGCGTCTTTTACCTTTATCCCCGGCACCGTCGTGCACCTGGGTTACGGTTCCCTTTACTTAAAGGACCCCTGGGGTTCCGGCCGGGACAACTTGTTGAAAATAAAACAAGGAGTTTTCTTCAAAGCCAGTTACCTCTGGCGCATCAAATAAACTAACAATTTATAATTTATAATTTATAATTAATAATTTATAATTCATTATTATCACTAAATCCCGCGGCGTAAAAATGACAAATAACAACCCAAAAAACATCGAGACCGGACTGGAAATCGCCATAACCGGTATGTCCGGCAAATTCCCCGGGGCCGGGACCCTGGAGCGGTTCTGGGAAAACTTAAAAAACGGCGTCGAAACCATCTCCTTTTTTTCCACCGAAGAGTTAAAGGAATGCGGGGTCAATGAGACCCTGTTGGACAACCCCGATTACGTAAAAGCCCACGGCGTTCTCATGGGCAAAGAGAATTTCGATTCCTCCTTTTTCGGGTTCAGTCCCAGGGAAGCCGAAGCCATGGACCCGCAGATACGGCTTTTCCTCGAATGTTCGTGGGAGGCGTTGGAAGACGCCGGTTACGATTCCACCGCTTATAAAGGCGCGGTGGGACTTTATGCCGGCATAGCGGACGGGTTTTCCTGGCGTGCGGCGCGGATGTTGAAAGACCTCCGGGCCGGGGTTGAGCAGTCGGTTCATCTCCTGGACACCAGTTTATTATTAAGCACCCGCGTGTCCCACAAGCTCGATTTAAAGGGCCCCAGCATTACCCTGTATACCGCCTGTTCCACTTCCCTGGTGGCCGTTCACCAGGCCAGCCGGTCCCTACTGACCGGCGAATGCGACATGGCGTTGGCCGGGGCCGTTTCCGTTCAACCCATCGATAAAACCGGTTACCTGTACCGGGAAGGCATGATCCTCTCCCCGGACGGGCACAACCGGTCTTTTGACGCCCGGGCAACAGGTACGGTTTTCGGCGAAGGCATCGGGGTCGTTTTATTGAAACGTCTCAAAGACGCTTTGGCCGATGGGGATAACATCAAAAGCGTGATTAAAGCGTCGGCGGTGAACAATGATGGCATCGCTAAGTCCAGTTACACCGCGCCGGGTAAAAAAAGAATCGCCGATGTGATGCGGACCGCGTTGAAATTAGCGCGACTGGCGCCGGGAGATATCGATTATATCGAGGCCCACGGCGCCGCCACCGCGTTGGGCGACGCCATTGAAATGGAAGCCCTGAAAGAAGCATTTAAAAATTCTAAAAAAGCATATTGCGCCATCGGGTCCGTCAAATCCAACGTCGGGCACCTGGACGTCGCCGCCGGCATGGCCGGGCTTATTAAAACCATATTTGCAATTCAACGCCGCCTGATCCCGCCTTCCCTGTATTTTGAAACCCCCAACCCCAAAATCGATTTGATCGACAGCCCCTTTTATGTCAATGCCGCTTTAGCCCCCTGGGAGAACGGCGAACCCCCCTTAACCCCCATAAGGGCCGGTGTATGTTCCTTCGGCATCGGCGGCACCAACGCCTTTATATTATTGGAAGAACCGCCGGTCCGGGTCGGGCCGGAAGCCGCGGCCGCGGCTTGCATTGTTCCCCAGTTGCTCCTTTTTTCCGCCCGGACCGATTCCGCGTTGGAGACCATGGCGTGGAACCTGGCCGAATATTTCAAGAATAATCCCGGCGTGAACCTGGCCGATGCGGCTTATACCCTGCGGGTAGGCCGAAAGACTTTCAGCCGCAGGCGCATGATTATATGTTCCAATACGGCGGAAGCCGTTGAAGCATTAACAAACGGCGTCGAACCTTTGCGCGAAGAACCATCCCCGCCGGTTGCGTTATTGAGAAAAGCAGGAACCGCCTGGCTGGAAAGCGGGGCCGTGGATTGGTCCGCCCAACAAAAGGGGCGCCGTATCTCCCTGCCCACTTATCCTTTTGAAAGGCAGCGGTACTGGATCGACGGCATTGGCGGCGACCCCCTGGCCGCTTTAACAGGGTCTTCTCCCGCGAAAGTTGAAAAAAACGCTGAAAAAGAAATCCCAGGATTGTATCAACGGCCCCAAGTAGGCGCCGTTTACGAGCCACCGTCGGATGAAATCGAGCAGGCCCTTACCGACATCTGGCAGCGGTTTTTCGGCATTCGAGACGTGGGCGTCCTGGATGATTTTTTCGAGTTGGGGGGGGATTCTTTAAAAGTCATTACCGTAGTCGCCGAGATACACAAACAGATGGACGCCAGGGTGCCTATTCCCCAGGTGTTTGACACGCCCACCATCAGGGGGCTGGCCGGTTACATAAAATCCGGGGGCGTTGGCGTCGATAAATACGCCGCCGTCGAGCCGGTGGAAGAAAAAGAATACTACCCCTTATCATCGGTGCAGATGCGCATCTATATCTTGCAGCAACTGGAAATCCACAGCACCGGTTACAATACCCCCCTGCTTTTTATATTGGCAGGCCGGGTGGACCGGGGTCGAATGGAAAGTGTTTTCCAGTCGCTGGTAGCCAGGCATGAAAGTTTACGCACGTCGTTTGAATTAATAAATGGAGAAGTCGTCCAGCGCATTCGCAAAGAAGTGGAATTTAAAATCGAATCAAAAGTTTTAGGAAGTCCAGAAACCCTTTTTCAAAAGGGTTTCTGGCCGCCGGAGGCAATAATTAAATCCTTTATCCGGCCTTTTGATGTATCCTGTGCGCCGTTACTGCGCGTGGGGTTGGTGGAGACCGGCAACGATACTTATCTTTTTATGGTGGATATGCATCACAGCATTACCGATGGATCTTCTATCGGTATATTGATTCGGGAGTTTGCCGCGCTTTATGCGGGGGAGACCCTGCCGGGGCTTCGTATCCAGTACAAAGATTACACCCACTGGCAAAACAGCGATAAGCAGCGGGCAGCCGTGAAAGCGCAGGGCGCCTACTGGCTGGAGATATTCGAAGGCGAGTTGCCGGTATTGAATCTCCCGACGGATTATGCCCGGCCGGCGCTCCAGAGTTTCGAAGGGAACAGGATGCAGTTCGCGATTAGCCGGGAGCAGGCCGGGGCGCTGCGAAGCCTGGCGTTAAAGGAGGACGTCACCCTTTTCATGGCGTTGCTTTCCCTATACAACATCCTGCTGGCGAAAATATGCGGCCAGGAAGATATCGTGATTGGGACGCCCATTGCCGGCAGGAATCATGCGGACCTCCAGGGCATCATCGGGATGCTGGTCAACACCCTGGCCCTGCGCAACGCCCCCATGGGAGAAAAGAGTTTCCGGGAATTTTTAAAGGAAGTTAAAAAAACTACTCTTGAGGCTTTTGAGAACCGTGATTACCCCTTCGAGGACCTGGTGGAGCAGGTAACCCGGCAGATAAACCGTGATGTCAGCCGGAACCCGGTTTTCGATACCATATTTAACCTTTTGAATTTTGAGAGCCAGTATGAAAACAATGCAAAAATAGAAGTTCCCGGCATGACAATAAGGCCCTATGAATTTGAGAGGGGGGTTGCCATATTCGATCTGAGCCTGGACGCCGTGGAATCCCAGGACGGGATCGCCTTTACTTTCGAGTTTTGCACCAAACTGTTTAAGCCCAGGACCATCGAGCGGTTTATCGGGTATTTCAAGAAGATCGTGACCGCGGCAACGGCGGCGCCGGATCAAAAAATAGCGCAGCTTGAAATTCTCAGCCAAGAAGAGAAGCAGCAAATATTGCATGATTGCGCCGGCCCGGCAGTGGAATTTGAAGGTGAACCGTTAATCCATGACCTGTTCCAACGGCAGGCGGAAAAAACGCCGGATCATATTGCCCTGGTAGGGCCGGCGCTGACTGTCCGACCTGTCGGACTGAGCTATCGCCAATTAAACGAACAATCCGATTCCCTGTCCCATGTATTAGCAGAAAAAGGCGTCCTGCCGGACAATATTGTGGCCGTCAGGATTGAACGTTCAATTGAAATGATAATAGCAATTATAGGCATATTAAAAGCCGGCGGCGCCTATTTGCCCATCGACCCGGAATTGCCGCAAGAACGCATCGATTACATGCTAAAAGACAGCGCAGCCAAAATAATAATAGGAAGAGCGGAAGAGCGGAAGAGCGGAAGAGCGGAATTTGTCTTTTCCAGCTTTTTCCTCGCTTCCTCGCTTCCTCGCTTCCTCGCTTCCAATTCTTCAAATCTCATCTACGTCATCTACACCTCCGGGTCCACCGGGAGGCCCAAAGGCGTCATGTTGGAACACCGGAACGTGCGGAATCTACTTTTGTACCAGCACCGGTATACCCCCATCGATTTCAGTCGCGTGTTACAGTTTACCACCATCAGTTTCGATGTATCGTTCCAGGAGATATTTTCTACCTTGTTGGCCGGGGGGATGCTGTTGTTGGCGGACAGGGAAATAATAAGAGATTTCCCCCGGTTGTTCGAGGTTATCCGGCGGAATGTCCTGAAAACATTATTTTTACCAGCCTCGTTTTTGAAATTTGTTTTCAACCTCGAGGAATACGCCGCTATTTTTCCATCTTGTGTGGAGCACATCGTAACCGCCGGGGAGCAGCCCATCGTTACCGAAAGTTTCAGGAAATATTTAAAGGACCATGGAGTATATTTTCACAATCATTACGGTCCTACCGAGACGCATGTGGCGACCGCCTTAACCATGGACCCGGCCGGAGAAATCCCGGCGCTGCCGTCTATCGGGAAGCCCCTGGCCAACACACAAATATATATTGTCGATAAAGAGTCCCACCTGCTGCCCGTAGGAATCGCCGGAGAGTTGTTAATCGGCGGCGTCCAGGTAGGCCGCGGCTACCTCAACAACCCCGAATTGACCAGGGGCTCTTTTGAAAAACCGCCCGCCGGTACGGACCCCACAAAACTTTTGTTTAATTGCCCTTCACCATTCACCACTCACCACTCGCCACTCTACCGCACCGGCGATTTGGCTAAATGGTTGCCTGACGGCAACATCGAATTCCTGGGCCGGATCGATTTCCAGGTAAAGATCAGGGGCTATCGCGTCGAATTAGGGGAGATCGAGAGCAAGCTAATGGCAGTCGATCATGTTAAAGAGGCCGTGGTCATCGCCGGGAAAGACCCCAAAGGCGAAACATATTTATGCGCCTATATCGTCCCGGTAAACCCCCAACAGGGAAACAAAGAAACCCTGGCCGGGTTGCGTAAAAGTCTCGCCGGGGTTTTACCGGATTACATGACGCCTTCCTATTTTATATACCTCGATAAAATCCCCCTGACCCCCAACGGAAAGGTGAACCGCAAAGCCCTGCCGGAACCGGTACTCGGGGCGGGAAGAAATTATTTCGCCCCTGACGGCGCGATAGAAAAACGATTGACCGAATTATGGTCCCTGGTCCTGGATATTGAAAACACAACTATCGGCGGCGACGCCAATTTCTTCCAATTGGGCGGACATTCGTTAAAAGCCGCCGTATTAACCGCTAAAATCCATAAATGTTTTCATGTAGATATACCGCTGGGAGACATATTCAGACACCCCACCATCAGCGGAATGGCGAAATGTATCAAGCGGGCCGGGGAGGAAATATTCACGGCCATAACCCCCGTGGAGAAAAAGGAATATTACCCTTTATCTTCCGCCCAGAAGCGGTTGTATATTATCCAACAATTGGACGCCGGCAGCGCCGCCTACAATATGCCTTCGGCCATGATTATCGAGGAAGGGATCGATAAACAAAGACTGGAAAACACCTTCCGTCAATTGATCCGGCGTCATGAAAGTTTCCGGACGTCGTTTGTAACCGTCAACGAAGAACCGGTGCAGCGGGTTCACCAGGAAGTGGAATTCGCAATCGAATATAAAAATTCGTCCACAGATTACACAGATTACACAGATGAAGTAAAGCATTTTATTCAGCCTTTTGATCTTTCCAGGGCGCCGCTGCTGCGGGTAGGGTTGCGTAAATTAGGGGAAGAAAAGTATCTCATGATGGTGGATATGCATCATATCATATCCGATGGGACATCTATTCGCATATTGACGCGGGAGTTCATACGTTTTTACCTGGGCGATACGCCGGCGGAATTGCCGGTACAGTACAAAGATTTTACCTGCTGGCAGCAAAGCGAGATAGTGAGACAAAAGGCCATTGTCCAGGAAAATCATTGGATAAAGCGGTTTTCAGGCGATATCCCGGCGTTAGCGCTGCCCTTCGATTACCCCCGTCCCGCGGTCCAGGGATTTGCAGGTTCCAATTATGCTTTCGAAATCGAAGAGCAAGAGACCGCCGCCTTAAATCGCCTGGCGCGGCAGAATGAAGCGACCCTGTTCATGGTATTGCTCGCCGTATTTAATGTAATGCTTTCCAGGTTCAGCGGCCAGGAAGATATCATCATCGGGACGCCCATTGCCGGGCGGAGGCATGCGGACCTGGAACCGCTCATCGGGATGTTTGTCAATACCCTGGCTTTGCGGCTTTTCCCGGCAAGAGAATTACCCTTTGCCGAGTTTTTACAAGAGGTGCGGACCCGGACGCTGGAAGACTTTGAAAACCAGGATTGCCAGTTTGAAGACATAGTGGAAAAAGCACCGGTAAGACGTGATATGGGCCGCAGCCCCCTATTCGATGTGATGTTTGGCATCCACAATATCGAGGAATTAAAACCCGGGGATGTTCCCGGCGACCTGGGATTGAAAGCGTATGGATATGATTTTGAAAGAAATGCGTCGCGGTTCGATATGACCTGGAACATTTTTGAAAAAAACCGGCGGTTGGTTTTCGATATCGAATATTCTACCCTGTTGTTTAAAAAAGAGACCATTGCGCGGTTTAGCGCCTGTTTTAAAAAAGCAGCGGCCGAAGTTACTGCATTTCCCGGTCAACGTATCTCACGGGTAGACATTATCCCGGGAGAGGAACGCCGGCGGATTCTCGAAGAATTCAACACCCAGTGGACCGAATCCCCGGGTCATAAGACTGTCCAGCAATTGTTCGCAGAGCAGGTGGAACGAACGCCGGACCACATCGCTGTTTTTTGCCACGGACAAACACGGACAAACACGGACAAAATATCTGTTACCTACCGGGAATTAAATGAAAAATCCAATTGCCTGGCCCATGTTTTAGTAGAAAAAGGCGTCCTGCCGGACAATATTGTCGGTTTAAAAATAGAAAGATCCATTGAGATGATCATTGGCGTCCTGGGAATATTAAAAGCCGGCGGCGCGTATTTGCCCATCGAGCCGGAATTCCCGCAAGAACGCATCGATTACATGTTAAAGGACAGCGGAGCAAAGATAATGATAGGAAGAGCGGAATTTGTGTTCTCCTGCCGTTTCCTCGCTTCCTCGCTTCCTCGCTTCCTCGCTTCCAATTCTTCAAATCTCGCCTACATCATCTACACTTCCGGTTCAACCGGGAAGCCCAAGGGCGTATTGGTAGAGCACGGGAATTTAACCGCTTATGTACATGCTTTTTTACAGGAGTTCAAACCGGGGGCGGGCGATATTGCCATCCTGGAGGCGTCGTTTGTTTTCGATGCTTTCGTGGAAGAAGTCTACCCCATCCTGTCGGTAGGTGGACGTTTATGCATTGCCCAAAAACAGCAGGTCATGGACGCCCACCTGTTAGAGGCGTTTATTATAAAGAACAATATCACTATCCTCAGTTGTTCGCCGCAGTTGTTAAACGAGATCAACCGGTTCTCCAATCTTGAGAGATTGCCGGTTCATACCTTTATCAGCGGCGCGGATGTGTTAAAGAAAGAGTATATCGGGGACCTCCTGGGAATTCGTACCATATATAATGCTTACGGACCCACGGAGACCACCGTATGCGCTTCTTATTACCGGCTGCCGCGAAATATGGATGCAATCGGTTCCACTATTCCCATCGGGAAACCGATTGCCGGTTACCGGGTCTATATTTTGGATGAAAACCAGGCGCCGCTGCCTATGGGTGTGGCAGGCGAAATATGTATTGCCGGCAGCGGCGTCACCCGCGGTTATCTCAATAACCCTGAAACAACCGCGGAAAAATTTATTAAAAATAGGTCCTATAGGACCTATAAGACCTATATTTTTTATAGAACCGGCGACCTGGGGCGGTGGCTGTCTAACGGCAGCGTCGAATTCCTGGGCAGGATCGACCACCAGGTGAAAATCCGCGGCTTCCGCATCGAATTGGGCGAAATCGAATCCCAATTGCTCCGGCATGAGACGGTAAAAGAAGCCGTGGTGGTAGACCGGGAAGATGACAATAAAGATAAATACCTGTGCGCCTATATTGTTCCTGTAAACAGTCGTGTCTGGAACCCCGCCGGGTTAAAAGAATTTCTTTCGGGGCGGTTGCCTGCTTATATGATACCGGCTTATTTTGCCTGTTTAGAGCGGTTTCCCTTAACAACCGGCGGTAAGATAGACCGGGGTGCGCTACCGCTGCCTACGACAACGCCGGGCCCTGTTTTAGCGCGCGGCGAAACGTTGAAAACTCAAAACAGGGAGGAAACCGATGGCATAGAAACTAAATTGACCGCATTATGGGCCGAAGTACTGGGGACCGACCGAAAAGTTATCGGGAGGGAGACCAATTTTTTCGAGGTAGGGGGGCATTCGTTAAAAGCCACTGTACTCACCGGTAAAATACACAAAGAACTGGGGGTGCGCGTGCCCCTGGTGGAAATATTCAGGACCCCCACCGTCAAAGGGTTGGCGGGATATATCCGGGGAGCCAAAGAGGAAGCGTTTTTCGCCGTGGAACCTGCGGAAGAGCGGGAATATTATCCCCAGTCCTCGGCGCAGAGGCGGTTGTATGTGCTCCGGCAGATGGAGCCGGAAAGCACGGTATACCACTTGCCGATCGTAGTAACCCTGGATATCGTGATCGATAAGGACAGGCTGGAGCAAATGGCCCGGCAATTGATCCAACGCCATGAAAGCTTCAGGACGTCGTTTGTAACCATCAACGAGGAAACGGTGCAACTGGTTCATCAGGATGTGGATTTCGCAGTCGAATATTTTGATTTATCAAAAGTTTTTGGCCCCACCTTTTTTCAAAAAGGTGGGCCGCCGGAGGCAATTATTAAATCCTTTATCCGGCCGTTCGACCTGTCGAACGCGCCTTTACTGCGGGTGGGTGCTATTAAATTAGCTGAAAACAAATGCATCCTGATGGTGGATATGCATCATATTATCAGCGACGGCGTTTCCATGGATATATTGATCCGGGAGTTCCTGTTTACCTACGAAGGCAAACGATTGCCGGCGCTCCGCATCCGGTATAAAGATTATACCCATTGGCAAAACAGCGCACCTGTAAAAGAAAAGATTAAAGCCCAGGAAGAGTTCTGGTTAAATGAATTGCGCGGCGATATTCCCATCCTGGACCTGCCGTTCGATTATCCCCGTCCCCAGGTTCAGAGTTTTGTAGGAAAATATTTCCGTTTTACCCTTGACCGGGAGGAGACTATTTTATTGAAGAAGGCGGCGTTGCAGCAAGGGGTTACCATGTTCATGGTATTGACGGCCATATACAACATCTTGTTATACAAATTGAGCGGCCAGGAAGATATCGTAATGGGGACGCCCATTGCCGGCCGTCGCCACGCCGATTTACAGGGGATCATCGGTATGTTTGTCAATACCCTGGTATTGAGAAATTTTCCCTCCGGTAATAAAACTTTCGTGGAATTTTTAGAGGAAGTCAAGACGCGCACGTTACGGGCATTTGAAAACCAGGATTATCAATTCGAAGACCTGGTGGAAAAAGTAGCCGTAGGCCGCGACCCCGGCCGCAACCCTTTATTCGATGTGGTGTTTACCTGGCAGGAACTCATGGATGGAACCGCCGCGGCGCCCAATGAAAAAATAATCGACGATATCGCTGAAAATACCCCGAATTTGTATGAGGGCCGTGTGGCGCGGTTTGATATGACCTGGTTCGCTTCGGAAGAAAACCACCGCTTAACACTGGGAATCGAATATTGCACCAAATTGTTTAAACCGGAAACCATCGAACGGTTTTCCAATTACTTTAAGAAAACGGTATCCCACATCATCGCCGCCCCCGGCGCACGGATAGCGGAAATAGATATCGTTCCCGGAGAAGAAAAACACCGGTTATTGTATGATTTCAATTGCCGGGAAACCGAATATCCCCGCGATAAGACCATCCCCCAATTATTCGCGGAACAGGCGGAAAAAACCGCCGATCACATAGCCCTCGTAGGGGCAGGCCCCCGTGTCTGCCCTGTCCGACCTGTCAGCCTAACCTACAGCCAATTAAACGAACAATCCGGTCGCCTGGCGGTGATATTACTGGAAAAAGGCGCCCTGCCGGGCGATATTATGGGTATCATGATCGAACGTTCCAACGAAATGATTATCGGGATATTGGGTATCTTGAAATCCGGCTGCGCTTATCTGCCCATCAACCCCAGTTTTCCCCAGGAACGGATCGATTATATGTTGAAGGACAGTGGAGCAAAAATTTTGGTTAATGAAAAGTTTTTTAGGGGGTTAAGGGGGGCGATTTTACAAAAAAGCCCCCCTTGCAGCGTTAATCTCGCTTACATTATCTACACTTCCGGCTCCACCGGCAACCCCAAAGGCGTGCCCATTACCCATGCCAATTTATCGCCCCTTTTGCATTGGGGATACCGTCATCTCGAGATTAATGAAAAAGACCGGGTCATCCAGAATTTATCCTATTATTTCGATTGGTCCGTGTGGGAAATCTTCATCACCCTCACCACCGGGGCCGGTCTGTTTATGATTAGCGAAGAACTCCAGTTAAACCCGGAAAAAAGCGTTGCGTTTATTCGCCGACATGCCGTTACGGTTTTGCATGTCACCCCCACGCAGTACCGGTACTATCTTGCGGCCGGGCAAAAGCTGGAGACATTGAGATACCTTTTCCTGGGCGCCGAAGCATTGAGTGTAGAACTGGCGAAACGAAGTTTAGAATCAGTGACCGGCCGCTGCCGGGTATTCAACATGTACGGTCCCACGGAAGCAACCATTATCGCATCCGTATTAGAAATTGAGCGGTCGGGTTTGGAGGAATACAGGGGGTTGTCCAGCATCCCCATCGGCGGTCCCGTGGGCAATGCGCAGTTTCTCATATTGGACAAACATTTTAATTTGCGCCCCGTCAATGTAACCGGCGAGTTATATATCGGTGGGGGCGGCCTTTCCGCGGGATACCTCAATAACCCGGAATTAACCGCGGAAAGATTTAATAGGTCTTATAAGTCCTATAGGACCTATATTCTCTACAAAACCGGCGACCTGGCGCGGCGGTTGCCTTGTGGACGCGTCGAGTTCCTGGGCAGGAGCGATTTCCAGGTAAAGATCAGGGGGTACCGCATCGAGTTGGGGGAGATCGAGAACCGGTTGTCGGAGCATCCTGCTGTTAGGGAGTCGGTGGTTATCGCCCGCAACGATCATACCGGCGAGTTATACCTCTGCGCTTATATCGTACCTGCTTTAAAAGGTATCCCGGATACGGCCGGGTTAAAAGAATTTTTGTCCCGGTCCTTGCCGGATTATATGATACCTTCGTATTTCGTAAGCATCGATTATATTCCTTTGAATCCCAACGGCAAAGTGGATCGAAGGGCGTTACCCGGGCCCGAAATAGAAGCCGGCGATAAATATGAGGCCCCACGCAGCGAGATAGAAAGGAAACTGGTAGAGATATGGTCTGAAACCCTGGCGCTGGACAAAGGGGTTATCGGCATCCACGATAATTTCTTCGCGCGCGGCGGTCACTCGCTAAAGGCCGCCATCCTGGCATCCAGGATCCGGAAAGAATTTTGCATTGCCGTACCGTTGGTGGAAGTATTTAAAACCCCCACCGTCAAGGGCCTGGGAGAATACATCGGCGGCAATATAAACAAGGATGAAAGCGGGGTTCCTTCGGTGGAAGATGAGAACCTCGTCTTGTTGAGGAGACAAAATCCCGATGCTCGGGATGCCGGCCATCTCTTCCTGGTTCACGCCGGCAGCGGCGAAGTGGAAGGTTATATCGAACTTTGCAGCCGTTTGAACCACCGGTTTAATTGTTGGGGGCTCCGGGTGGACCGCGTGGATCGCAATAATCATTTTACACCCCGAGACCTGGGCATCCCGGAACTGGCCGCTAAATATATTAAAATCATTAAAAAAGTTCAACCTACAGGGCCGTATTTTATCCTGGGGTGGTGCATCGGCGGAACTATTGCCTTTGAAATGACCCGCCAATTGGAACAAAACGGCGACAAACCCGGGACCCTTTTCCTGGTGAACGCTTATGCGCCGTTTAGAAAACATAAAGAAAAAACACGTACGTTTAACATCCCGTCGGAATTGCATTTCCTTAAATTTCTTAAAACATTTCCAGGCGACAGACAATTAAAAAAGAAACTGGAAAATGCCGTCGATATCCATCAAATCTGGCGCCAAGTTGTCGATTACCTGGAAGAAAAAAATCCCACTATCGGGGCATTGAGGCAAGCGGTTCCGTCGAATATCGCCGACGCCATGCCGGATGCGCGGGACGCCGGGGAATTTATCTATTATGTGAACATCATACGCTCCTTAGACCTGGCCCGCGCCGTATATAACCCGACCGGGAATGGAACCCATATCTCGAAGTGTAACACCGATGCGTATTTTTTCGGCGCCGCGCGATCAGGGGTATTGAATAAGAATCAATGGCCCGACTATTTCGCAAAGCCGGTAAAATTTTATGAACTCGAAGGCGACCACTTTTCCATATTCAAAATACCCGATGTCCTCGCCTTTGCCGAACAATTTAACCGGGTTTCTCAACAATGATTTTTTGTCTGTGTTCGTCCGTGTTCGTCCGTGGCAACTTTATTTTCATGTCAGGTTAGAAATGAAAGTCATTTTATGAGATAATAGGGGCTTGAAAAAAGAATTGATTTAAAAAAGGAGAAATCATAACCATGAAAAGCAAATCGATGAAAACAAGCAACCTATTTATAGGGGTATTCGCAATTCTTTTCTTTGTGACCGCGGCGCAGTCGGTGCAGGTGTTCGGACAGGAACCCACAGCGACGCCCACACCCGGGTTATCCCCGGCGCAAATAGAGAAAATCGAGGCGTTTGTGGGCAAGCAAATGACCGTGGGGAAAATCCCGGGTATGTCGGTGGTGATTGTAATGGGCTATCAAACCGTTTATGAAAAAGGCTTCGGTTTTGCCGACCTGGAAAAGAAAACACCCGTGACCCCAACCACATTGTTCGAATTGGGTTCCACCAGTAAAGCCTTTACCGGCCTGGGCCTGCTCCAAATGGAAAAAGAGGGCTTACTAAAATTGAGCGACCCGGTGGAAAAATTTCTCCCCTGGCTTAAACTAAAATACAAAGGAAAAGAATTACCGGTTACTATCGGGCAATTTTTACACCAGACCGGTGGGGTTCCTTTCGAGAGCGTTGCCATGATCCCCGCCGCCGATGGGAATGATGCGCTGGAAAAAACAGTGCGCAACCTGGTAGGTATGGAACTGCACCATGAACCGGGCAGCAAATTCCTTTACGCCACCATCAACTACGATGTGCTGGGGTTGATCATTCAACAAATATCCGGGGAGCCTTACGAAGAGTATATGAAGAAAAAAGTATTACTGCCCCTGGGCTTGACCGAAACATACCTTTTCAGGGAGGAGGCGGAGGCAAAGGGCATGGCCGTAGGTTACAAGCGTAGTTTTAATAAACCGGTGGCGTATGATGCGCCCGTATACCGCGGCAGTACCCCGGCCGGTTATTTCATTACCAACGCCCGGGACCTGGCGCGCTGGCTCAAAATCCAGATGGGAACCATCGAAACCGGCGACTTCGATAAAACATTGATCGAGACATCGCATATTTCCGACCCCGATCTCCCGGATTCCAATTATGCCGCGGGCTGGATGATATTTAAGAATTACCAATTCATCACCCATGGGGGCGACAATCCCAATTTTTCTTCTTATATCGGGTTTGGGAACGAGAAAGTCGGGGTGGCGGTCCAGTCCAACATCGACTCCAATTTTACCACCGGGACCGGCCAGGGTATTTTTTTTATCCTGCGGGGGACCGACCCAAAACCAACGTTGGCCGCTTATGATATGAATATGCGTTTCGACGACCTGTCCTCTAAAATCGTTTATGCGCTTATTATTTTCCTCATTGTGCCGCTTATACTCATTATCCGTTCCCTGGCAAAAATTGCCGCCGGGAAGAAACGGTTTTCCCTGAGGGGATTTGTCGGGATTGTGGTATTTATCGCGGCCTCGGGTGTAATGGCGGCCTGGATTTATTTAATATTCATTATTCCCACCTTTCTGGGCTATAACGTGCCCGTATCTTTCGGTTTTGTCTGGATGCCCTGTACCTTTACTTATGCTATTTTCGGGTTATTTTTATTGGGATTCTTATATTACCTCTTTTTCCTGTCGGTCTTTTTCTTCCGGAAAGCGAAACCCTGATAGTAAAAATGATTACTTTGACATTAGAAAGCAGCGTAGGTACTTGAAACTAAGCGTATTACCATAAAAGAATCCCCGCCGGCCACCGGGGAGCGATAACCTCAGTTGCCTTGTTGGATAACGATTCCGGCCCCGCGCCTTTGCGCCCCTTAAGGTAAGCATTTTGTGTATTTTAAAAAGGGCCATGGTATGGTATTCAATTGTCTTAGAGTAAAACAGGAGGCAATATGAAAAAAATCATCGCTACGCTTTTCGTTTTCATTATTTTATTCACTTTCGTGTCGGGGCAGGAGCAAAAACCTGTGCAGGAGCAGAAACCGGCCAATAACTATACCATTCCCCCGGTGGTTAAGGAAGTCGGCGGGTTCTGGTATGTTTATGTACCGGGCCAGGGCGCCTACGAGGGAATTGGAAAAACATTCGCGGTCGCCAGGGAAGAGAAGAAGAAGCAGGAACTCACATTTGTCGGTTCTCCTTTTGTGCTTTATTGGAATCATCCCAAAGTGAGCGAACAACCGGAACGATATATCTGGGCGGTATGTATCGGGATAGATAAGGACGCTGTCGTTAAACCCCCATTAAAGAAGGCTTTTTTCGAAAAAAGAATGGCCGCGGTATGCGTGCATGACGGCCCCATCAAAGATATTGTCCAGAGCAATGATGTCCTGGATAAATTTATCGATGATAACTATTACATAACCGTCTGGCCGGTCTATGAAGTATTCAACCCGGACGGCAAGATAGAAATTACTCACCCCGTGGCAAAGATCGAGATTTAATTTTTGTAGACCGCAAAGGCACTCAATTTTCATTATTGAAATTACGACCTTTCCCCGGTATTTTACCGGGCGGAAGAGGTCAATGCCGTTATTAAAACGTTTATCCGCGGCGTTCCGCCGCCATTTTCCCATCCCCGGGGCCAATGATTTCCACAAAGCGTTTGACGTTTAGACGTTTAACTGATCCCGGGTGAAACCGGGGGCTTAGACGGTTCTTACATACTTTGTCAATACCCGGACGACAGGGTTTTGATTGGGGTTATCGAACAGGTAAAAATGGTCGCCCGGGAACTGGATAAATTCCGAACAATCCAGGTAGTATTCCCATTCCCGCACCCTGGCGGCGTCCACGATGTAATCCCGGTCGCTGTAGAGCACTGAAGCGCCGATTGGCAGTTTCTCGACATTTTCCAGCTTTGGGGGATTATATCGTTCCAATGCTTTTAAGTCGGCCCTCAAACCGTTAATAAAGCTTTCCAGCAGTTCGGGTTCTTGTTGGAAAAGATGGGGCATTCCCCCCAGGTCCGTGCATTTCCGGATTAATGTTCCAGTATCCATCCCGGAGTGCAAATCCACCCGGTCCATGGTGCAATGGGGGGGATTGACGCTGGAAATAATTAATCGTTTGATAGGGATATCCTTTTCAAGGGTTTTGCATAATTCATAGGCCACAATGCCGCCGATGCTGTGTCCGAAGAAAATAGTATTATCTTGTAAGAACCGGCGGAGTTCCCTGGAGTAAAGGTATACCATGGCGTCGATGCTTTCCAGGGCTTTGCCGCTGTTAAAAAAATGGCCCGGCGGGTTGATAACGATAATTTCGACATCTTCGCGGATCAGGCTTGCCAGTGCGCTGTAGGAATACCCGCTGCCCCCGCCGAAGGGAAACATGACGATTTGATCATGGCGGCCGGCTCTTTTCGCTTTCCGCAGCACTTGTACGACGTCGTTCATTTGCATCCTTCGCTTTTATCGCTTAAACGATCATCTCTACGAAATGATGGCGTCGGAAATGCGTGATCCTCATCTCCCTTATATTATTGGCCTCCTTTAAGGACTTAAAAAACACATCATACTCATCCCTGGACAGCCACTTCTCGATCTCATTGAAGCCGTCGGCGTCCAACCATTTCATGATCCTGCCGATAATGCGGGAAAGGAAGTTATTCTGGGCGCCGATCTTGACAAATGCCGGTTCGATGATCAATATTTTTTCCCTGGCGAACCTCACCGCAATGGCTAAAAGTTTCCCGGCGTCTTTTACGGCCAGGTGATGTAATATATCCGCCAGCAATATCACGTCGGAATCGCGGTACTGGTTAACGTCCAATACATTCCCCACGCGGATATCTCGATTTTTCTTTCTACCGAATTCAACGAATTTTTCATTCAGATCGATCCCGGTATAAGTACAACTTGGATCGATGTATTTTTGCAGCCGGCCGTAGCCGCAGGCGGCTTCGAACACACTTTTTTTCACGCCCACAATCTTCTTCAAAATCTTCAACCCGTCAAAATAAAGGACACGGATGAATGTGTCATATATATGGGGATGAACATACATAAAAGATCTCATCTTCTCTTCTCCATTTTCAATGCACTACCTTACCATAAAACCACCCCCCTGTCAACCTTCTGCTTCCCCTTTACCCCCTCATTTAGAAAAAAATTAGGTGAGGAATTCCTGCCCGGCCATTAAACGAACATGTTTTACCATTTGACTATTAGCTAAAAAAAATATACAATTGATCCTATGAAAATGAAAAACACAAAAAATAAGATTCTAAGCACCACCGTCTTATGCGTCAGACACAAAAACTCCGTGGCCATCGGTGCGGACGGCCAGGTTACCCTGGGCAATACGGCATTGAAACACGGCGCCCGGAAACTCCGCCGCCTCTACAATAATAAAGTCCTGGCCGGTTTCGCAGGTTCTACATCGGATGCATTTTCCCTGTTCCAACGCTTCGAAGGAAAACTGGAAGAATACAACGGCAATATCTCCAGGGCCGCCATCGAACTCTCCAAAGAATGGCGCACTGATAAAATCCTCCGCCGCCTGGAAGCCATGCTGATCGTGGCCAACGAAGAAAAACTGTTTATCCTTTCCGGCTCCGGCGATGTAATCGAACCCGATGAAGATATACTGGCCATCGGTTCGGGCGGACCTTTCGCCCAGGCCGCTGCCACGGCCCTTAAACGCTACTCCGACCTGGACGCCAAATCCATCGTCGAAAAAGCCCTGGAAATAGCCGCGGATATTTGTATCTATACCAATAAACACTTTTCAATCGAGGTACTTTAATGAAAAAGGAAAAAGATCAAACTAAAAAAGAAGAAATCAGCTTAACCCCCAAAGAAATCGTAAAAGAACTGGACAACTATATCATCGGGCAGCAAAAAGCCAAAAAATCGGTGGCCATCGCCCTGCGCAACAGGTACCGCCGCCAACAACTGCCTAAAGAAGTGGCGGACGATATCATCCCTAAAAATATCTTAATGATCGGCCCCACCGGCGTCGGCAAAACGGAAATCGCCAGACGACTGGCCAAACTGGCCGGCTCCCCCTTTATTAAAGTCGAAGCGTCCAAATTTACCGAAGTGGGCTATGTGGGCAGAGACGTGGAATCCATTGTCCGCGACCTGGTCCGCATCGCCATCGACCTAGTCAAAGCAGAAAAAATGGACGGCAATTTAGAAAAAGCCCAAAGAAACGCCGAAGAACGGATACTGGAACTCCTGCTGCCGGTCCCTAAAAAAGCCAAAAGCTCATCCGCGGACCCGGAAGCCGTCGAAGAAGACCGTTTCGCCGAAACCAAGGAAAAGCTGAGAAAAAAACTCAGGGAAGGTAAATTAAATGATAAATTCGTCGAACTGGAAGTTAAATCCCCTCAAATGGCCCCTTTTGAAATTTTCTCCTCCTCCGGGGTGGAAGAGATCGGCATCAGCATCAGCGAAATGATGCCCAACATGTTCGGCGGCAAACCGAAAAAAAGAAAAATGGCCGTGGATGAAGCCATGGACTACCTGGTCAAAGAAGAACAAACCCGCCTCCTGGATATGGACCAGGTATCGGGAACCGCCATCCAAAGAACCGAACAAATGGGCATCGTGTTTCTGGATGAAGTCGATAAGATTGCCGGCAGGGAAACCGGCGGCAGCGGCCCCATGGTCTCAAGGGAAGGCGTCCAACGGGACCTCCTGCCCATTATCGAAGGCACTACGGTCAATACCAAATACGGCATGGTTAAAACCGACCATATTTTATTTATCGGCGCCGGCGCTTTCCATGTCTCCAAACCCTCGGACCTGATACCGGAACTGCAAGGCCGCTTCCCTATCCGCGTTGAATTGGACTCCCTGAGTAAAGATGATTTCGTAAGAATCCTCACGGAACCGAAAAACGCCCTGGTTAAACAATACCATGCCCTGCTGGGCACCGAAGGCCTGGAAATTTCCTACACCGAAGACGCCATCGAAGAAGTGGCGCGCTTCTCCGTCCAATTGAATTCATCTTCGGAAAATATCGGCGCCCGAAGACTGTATACCATCATGGAAAAAGTGATCGAAGATATCTCCTTTGACGCCACCGACATGAAAACAAAAAAAATTGTCATCGATAAAAACTTTGTCCGCGGAAAAGTGGCCGATATCGCCCAAGATACGGACCTGAGCAAATATATTTTATAATATGAGGATACAAGAATGGGTAAAAAGTTTATCCCGGTATTAACAACCGTCATGCTGGTTCTTTCGTTGAACTGCGGGAAAAAAGGACCGCTGAAACTGGAACCTGAAATACTACCCCTGGTTTGCGAAAATCTCACGCTTTCGCAGGTGGGAGCCAATATCAGGCTGCAGTGGGATTTCCCGAAAAAATTATCGGATAATAAAACAAACCTGGAAATCGAAAAAATCACACGGGTCGAAATTTATTATTCGGGAAAAGATATCCCGGGCGGAAAGTTTTTAAAAAAATCCACCCTGCTGCGTAAACTGGAAAAGGCGGAAATATCTTCGCTGTCAATCCTGGCCGCCCAATCGCCGTTGACATTTGCTGTCATAATTCCTTTTAAAATACAGGATTTGAATGCGAAATCTCATTTCTTCGGCTTACGCTATCTCTACGGGAAGAAAAAATCTCCCCTCAGCGGCGTGGTTGCCATGGTCACCCAGACCCCGGTAAAATCCATCGATGACCTGCAAATAACACGGGAAAATAAACTGATCAAACTCAAATGGAGCAAACCGCAGACCGATGTCTCCGGCATGCCTGTCGCCAACATCACGGGTTATAAGGTTTGCCGCCGCATCAAGTCCACCAGGACGGACGACGCCGCCGCTAAGACAGCAGGGGAGCTATTCCGGAAAATCAATTCTAACCCGGTCTTGAACGAATATTTCGCGGACGGCGACACCGGCAGGGACGGCGAATACCAATACTATGTTTCCACCATGACCGCCAACGATATCGAAAGCGGCCCTTCCCCTATTGTATCGGTTTCCGTCAGCGACATTTACCCGCCGGAGATTCCCGCCAACCTGGTAAGTTTCAAAGGGGCGGACCACCTGTTTTTAACCTGGAAAGCGCCGGCAGATACCGACCTCTCCCATTACCGCATTTACCGGAAATCCACTGAAGAGGGCGAATTCACCCTGCTTGCCGATCAAGTAACGGGCAATCAATACAAAGACAAAGACGTAAAAAAGGGAACCCTTTATTTCTACGCGGTCACGGCCGTCGATAATAAGGGAAACGAAAGCCAATACTCTACTACGGCAAAAGAAGAATTTTAATAACTAAAATAAATGAAAACGACTGTAGCAGTTACTCGCTGTGAGAATTACGAAATCGAAAATGTACGCAGCGCCGTAACAAGGGGAATCGGATTGTTGGGAGGGATTTCCGCATTTGCGCAAGCGCATGAAAAAATCCTGCTAAAACCCAACCTGCTGGCAGGGAGCCACCCGGATAAATTGGTGACCCCATACCCCACGGTTTTCCAGGCAGTGGCAGAAATTTTTAAAGCCGCGGGCGCAGACATGTTTTACGGCGACTCATCGGGCATAGGGAGCCTGGAATGGGTGGCCCGTCAAGCGGGTATTAAAGAAGTGGCCGATAGCCTTGACATTCGCCCCGCGGATTTTCGCACCATCGTTCCCGTCTCTTTCCCCGGGGCGCTGCTGGCAAAGCAGTTGCGGTTGGCGGCCGGGGCGCTGGGGGCCGACGGCATCATCAGCATCGCCAAGATGAAAACCCATGGTTTCACGCGTATCACCGGCGCGGTGAAAAATCAATTCGGTTGTTTACCGGGCCTGCAAAAAGCGGAGTTTCACGTCAAAATGCCGGATGTTTACGACTTTTCCAGGGTATTGGTGGATATCAACAGTTATTTGAAACCGCGTCTCCGCCTCTTTATCATGGACGGCATCATGGCCATGGAAGGCAACGGCCCCAGGGGCGGTGAACCGTCGGCCATGAAGGTGTTATTGTTTTCCATCGATCCCGTGGCCCTGGATGCCGTGTTTTGCCGGTTGATCGACCTGGACCCCGAATTTGTACCCACCATGAAGTTCGGGGAAGAGTCGGGGTTGGGCGTCTATAAACCCGATGAAATCCAAATCATCGGCGATGATATCGAACCGTTGATTAACAAAAATTTCCGGGTAGTGCGTCGACCGCCGGAGCGATTCGCTTCCGCACGTTCTTTTCCCACCTTCTTAAAAAACCGCATCTCCCCGCGGCCGGTGATTAATTATGAACGTTGTGTCAACTGCGGCAACTGTGTGCAGATGTGCCCGGTTGCGCCAAAAGCAGTGGATCGGCCGAAAGGAAATAAAGATCAAAAACCGGTATACGATTATAAACGGTGTATCCGCTGTTACTGCTGCCAGGAAATCTGCCCGGAAAAGGCCATCACCATTAAAATCCCTTTGCTGGGAAGATTGATTTATTGATCCAGCACCTTCCGGACAACCCTGGCAATTTCCGCCTTATTATAGGGTTTTAATATGAAGGCGTCTAAATCCAGGCCGCTGAAATCTTCCCGGCAGATATCCTGGGTATACCCCGTACAGAGAATAATGGGGATGCCGGGTTTCCTGCGGGAAAATTCCCGGATCAATTGTTTCCCGTCCATATCCGGCATGGTAAGGTCGGTAATAACCAGGTCGAACAAGGCCGGATCATGGCAAAAGGCTTGCAGCGCTTCGAGGCCGGCGGTGCAGGGCGTCACCACATAGCCCAATTTTTCCAACATCTTGCGACCCATATTGACCAGGGCCGCTTCGTCATCCACCAGGAGGATACGTTCGTTTCCATGGGGGACCGCTGCCGTTGTTTTTTCTTTTATCGCCGCGGGATTTTCGAAAGTAGGGAGAAACACATGAAAGGAAGAACCTTTTCCCGGTTGGCTTTCAACGGTGATTTCGCCATCGAGGCTTTTGACTATGCCCTGGACGATGGAAAGACCCAGGCCCGTGCCTTCGCCGTCTTTTTTAGTTGTGAAAAAAGGGTCAAAGATATGTTTCATTACTTCCTGGGTCATACCGTGGCCGGCATCGCTGACTGTTAGTCTCAAATAAGGGGAAGGCGCCGGGTTTTCTTCGGAGATGGACGCCAGATCACGATTCAAGTCCGACAGCGTCACTTCCAGGACGCCGCCTTTCTCTATCATGGCGTGGCCTGCATTGGTGCAGAGGTTCATTATTACCTGGTGCAATTGGGTTGGATCGGCGCAGATTTCATACACCGTATCGCTGATATCCAGGTGAATTTCAACAGTTGGAGGTAAGGAGGCGCGGATCAATTTAAGAACCTCTTTTACCAGGGGATTCACTTTTACCGGGCGTTTTTCTTTTTCGCCGCTCCTGCTGAAAGAGAGGATTTGCTGCGCCAGGTCTTTGGCGCGATACGAGGCTTCGAGAACTTGTCCCAGGTGCCGTTTTACTTTGGGCAGGTTGGTATAATCATCCAGCGCCAGTTCTGTGAAACCGATAATAACCGTAAGGATATTTTTAAAATCATGGGCAATGCCACCGGCCAGGATGCCGAGGGTTTCCATTTTCCGGCCCTGGGCCAATTGTTCTTCCAATTGTTCCTTTGTCTTGAGCGTCTCTTCCATGTAGGATAACTCCTGAAATTTAAGATGCCATTTTAACATAAAATTACATTTTAGTACATCTCCACCAGGAGGTTTTTGAACTCTTTTTCCCGATAGAAGTGGAAAATCTTGCCGGTCATATCCTGGGCAAAAAAAATGATTGCAGACCATTAAAATTAATGGTAAAATCTCTTGTGCAAAAAAGACGTATGATCTTCAGGATTGCCCCGTTTAACCGCCTCTCTTTCCCGGTGCTGCTGAACGCCTGGGAAAGCCGGCAAATGGACCGCCATTTCGAGATTATTATCCGGGAAACGCCGCTGACATTAGAACCCTTCCAGGAAATCCGAAAAGACGACGTCGTCCTCTTTTCCTTTATGACCCCCCACCTCCCCTTGATCCATGAAGAAATAAAGGCATTAAAAGGAACCGGCGCCATTATCGCCGGCGGCGGCCCCCATATTACCTACGAACAAGAACTGGTTTTGGAAATGGGGTTCCATATCCTTTTCATCGGACCGGGTGAAACAAACTTCCTGGCCTTCGGTAGGGATTTGCTGGAACATAACCTGGGGAAAATTAAAATCTACCCATTCCCTACACTTGAAACCAATACCGGCGATCTGAATACGTACCTGCCCATTACAAAGTACATGCGCGGAACCCCGCCGCTGGAAATCATGAGGGGGTGTTCATGGAATTGCAACTACTGCGCCACCGGCCTGCAAACCGAGGTTTATAGGGGCCTGGAATCGATAAAAAACTTCCTCGACCTGGCATCCACAGCCGCCCCAAAAATCTCCAGGATTAATTTTATCTGCCCATCGGCAATGGAATACCAATCCCCTAAAGGCGTACGGCGGCAGCATGAGAAAAGCCTCGCTAAAATCGCGGAACTTCTCCGCTTAACCCATGACTATCATTTTAAATTTATCGAATACGGCATATTCCCCTCCGAGATACGCCCCGATACCGTTTCAACGGAGGGAATCGAAATCTTAAAAAAATATGTGTCCCATAAATCCGTCACCCTGGGGGCGCAAAGCGGTTCCGACCAACGCTTAAAAGAGCTGAAACGGGCCCACACCACGGCGGATATCGAACGGGCCGCAGCCATTGTCAATGATTGCGGTTTCCTGGCGTACCTCGATTTTATCGTCGCCTACCCCGGCGAGACGCCGGAAGAACGCCGGGAAACCCTCCAATTTATAAAAAAGCTTTATAAAAAATACCGGGTCCGCACCCAATTACATTATTTTTTCCCACTCCCGGGAAGTACATATGCCTTTCGATTCCCCGCCTTTTTATCCGAAAACGAAAAGGCCGCCCTTCACGAACTGAAAGAAAACGGCATCTCCAGGGATGGTTGGATCGAAAATGAAAAACAAATGATCCATTATTTCAAATGGCTCAAACAAAATTTCCCGGCCTACTACTCCAGGTACCGCGGCGCCGGGTACCGGTAATGAAGAAATTTCTCCTCTTGACAATAAGCCCTATTAATGAGAAAATGGGGCGGGATTATGAGCGATGTTTATAAATCATCATTCGAAACAAGTAACCGCCAAAATTGTGTATTACGGCCCGGGCCTCAGCGGCAAAACCACCAATCTACAATACATATTCTCGGTCACCAATCCCAAAACCAGGGGTGAACTGGTCAGCATCGAAACCGATATCGAACGGACTCTTTTCTTCGACCTGCTGCCCATCAATGTCGGACTGGTCAATGGCTACCAGGCCAGGTTTCAATTGTATACCGTCCCCGGCCAGGTCTTTTATGATTCCACGCGGCAGTTGGTCCTGAAAGGGGCCGACGGCATCGTTTTTGTGGCGGACTCCCAGGAATTGATGGAAAACACCAACCTCGACAGCCTTGAAAATCTTAAAATAAACCTCGCCAAACACCGGCAAAACATCGAGGAATTACCGCTGGTATTCCAATTCAATAAAAGGGATTTAAAAAACATTTTGCCCATCGAACGTTTAAATAAAAGGCTCAATACCTTTGCCGCCCCTTCTTACGGCGCATCGGCCATCACCGGGGCCGGCGTCATCGAAACCCTCAGGGAAATTTCCAGCATGACGCTTAGAAAAATCAAGGGCCTGCTGGCCCAGTCTCTCCAGGCGCAATCCCTGGGACCCTTTGTTAATTTCGATACCGATCGCAAGCAGGAAATAATTAAGAAAGAGGAATTGCCTTTAAGAAAGGTGACGGCAAAAACCGCCGCGGATTCCCAGGATAAAATCCCCGCCCCCGTCCCCGCCCCCGTTCCCGTTCCCGTACCCGAGGCTGAAGTTACGAAAAATCCGCGACCGGTCCAGGCGCCAAAGAAAAAAAATGATGAAATCGAAGAAGTAATGGAACTGACTGAGTTTGAACAGGTAGAGGAAAGTAAAGCAGCGCATAAATTAGAAAAAACAGATGAAATCCCTGAACTTAAAGGGTTTGACGAAGATGAAATCGAAATCGAATTGGGCGACGCCCCGGAGCTTGATGATCTTGAAAACGTATTCAAACCGGGGGAGAGCGGGGAGCAAAAGGCAGCAACAAAGGCGCCTCAACCCAGCGGGTTCTATGAACTGGGGGAAATCAAGGAAACCCCGGCCATTAAACCGGTTAAAACGGCCGTTAAGGAGATGGAAAAAACCGCCCTGGAAATCGATACTGAACAAGTGGCCGAATTATTAAAACCACCTGAAAAAACCAAATCCCAGGACCTCGATTTCCTGGAAAAATTGAGAGATAAATCCCGCCTGACCATCATTCGAAAAATGGTCTTATTACCCGGGCCGGACTCCTCCCTGGTGATCGAGCTAAAAGATAATAAAGACAAAACCAGCCTCTTAGAACCCATCGATGTAAAAATCGCCCCGGGCGTAAAGAAAATAACGCTCATCCTCGACATCAAATAACTGATCCTCATGGTAAGTATAAGCAAGATTAATTCGATTGTAATGAGCGGCCTTGAGGCCATATTGACGGAAGTGGAAGTCGGATTTTCCCGCGGGATTCCCGGCATTACCATCGTGGGACTGCCGGATAATGCGGTCAACGAAAGCAAAGAGCGCATCAAATTCGCCATTAAGAACTCCGGGTTCGAATACCCCATCGGCAACAAAATCGTGGTGAACCTTTCGCCGGCGGATATTCGCAAAGAAGGTTCTTCGCTGGACCTGCCCATTGCCGTGGGAATCTTGAAAAATAAGGCCGGGATGCAAAGCCCGGTGTTCGACAATTTCCTATTCTACGGCGAATTAAATCTCAACGGTGAACTCAACGCCGTGAAAGGGGTGTTAAACCTGGCTATTTTCGCCAAAAAAAACGGCTACACCGGCGTTGTGGTCCCCCATAAGAACGGCAACGAGGCTTCATTCGTAAAGGAGATCGATGTATATGCCTTTAGTACCCTTAACGAAGTGATGGAGTTTATCGTGCGACCCGGCGCCTACAAAAAAATCGTACATAAGCCCCAGGCGGAAAACGAAGACCGGGAAAAAACCTACATCGATTTCAGCGAGATCAAAGGCCAGTACCTGGTCAAGCGGGTCATGGAAATCGCCTCCGCCGGTTTCCACAATGTATTGATGGCCGGCCCGCCCGGGTCCGGGAAATCCATGATAACCAAGGCGCTGCCTTCTATTTTGCCCGGCATGACCGACGAAGAGATACTGGAAACGTCGCTAATTTACAGTTCCGCGGGGCTCTTGAATAATAAAAACAGCCTGGTGGCGACGCGGCCGTTTCGTTCGCCGCATCATACCATCTCGGATGTGGGGATCAGCGGCGGCGGGAAATACCCGGCCCCGGGTGAAATCTCTCTCTCCCACAACGGCATCCTCTTCCTGGACGAGTTGCCCTACTTTAAAAAATCGGCCCTGGAAGTTTTGAGGCAGCCCCTGGAAGACGGCGAAATTACCATTTCCCGTTCTTTACAGTCCTACACTTACCCGGCCAAATTCATGCTGGTGGCGGCCATGAATCCCTGTGAGGATTCCATCGGTTTGAAAGATTCGGAATTTCACTTATGCACGGAAGCGGAAAAACGGCGCTATTACGCCAGGATTTCAAAGCCGCTGTTGGACCGAATCGATCTCCAGATCGAAGTTAAAAAAGTGGCTATCGACGAGATTACTTCCAATCGGCCGGCGGAGAGTTCGGCGGCGGTAAAGGCGCGCGTGGTCAAGGCCCGAAATATTCAACTGGAACGCTTTAAAACCCTGACAAAGAAAAATATTTTTGCCAACGGACAGATGGCCAATGTGGAAATCAAGAAATTTTGCCCGCTGGACCACGAGAGTGAAAGGTTGTTAAAACTGGCGGTAGAAAAGTTAAACCTCAGCGCCAGGAGTTATTTTAAGATTCTGAAAATAGCCAGGACCATAGCCGACCTTGCCGGCAGCGAAAATATCAGCCAATCGCACATCCAGGAGGCGCTGCAGTACCGGTCGTTGGATCTTCACCGTTTATAAGTTTACAATTAATAATTGACAATTGACAATTGACAAAAAAAAAGGGGATGGGAAAATCCCATCCCCCTTCCGGGTGGAATTGCAGTACCCGTTAAAAAAGGAGCCTGAAGCCCAGCAGAATCTCATGAGCTTCTTTAAATGGCAGGCCTTTAATAATAGGAACCCGCAGTTCCCCGAAGATCGACCCTTTCATATTGAAGGCTTTGTAAACATCGTAACCGATGTTGCCGACAATATTAAAAGCGGCTTTCCAGTCCGGGACCCGTACTTTCGAACTATAGCCGACGCCGCCGCCGATATAGAAATCGTTAAAGTGGGCAAGCAGTAACAGGTTAGACAGGAAATGGCTTTTGAAAGGAGCGCCTGTCAGGGTAACGGCGCCACCAACCGACATCAACATACTTAATTTTTCCGGCACGATCAGGTAAGCAAAACCGACGCGTGCGAAAACATAACCGCTGTAAGTCCCCTTAGCCAGCATGGGACCGGCTTCAACCAGGCCATAGAGCCTCTTCTGCACTTCCAACGAAGACTCGCAATTATTCGTTGAAACTGCGCCGACATTATCATACACTTTAAGGTTGACGGTGTATTTGCCGGATTTCTTGAAGGCTTTGTCCCAAACAAACGGTTCAGAGGTCACAGCATTCTGGTCAGCAACAGCGCCGCCTTTGCTAACAGTAAAGTCGGCTTTCACCACTTTACCGTCCTTATCGGTGGAACCGGATGCATCCATTTTAACGGGTTGACCGGTATAGCAACTGGTGGGCGAGACAGCCAAACTGCATTGGGGTGGGATATTGATAACTTCGATTTGGGCCTTGCAGGGGCTCTGGCACACCACACCGTCGACGTTGAAGACTTCAGCTTCGATAAAATAGTCCCCGGTTTCATTGAAGCTGGTTTTCCAAACGGTATCACCGGCGGTTAATGTCTTAGTCTCAATCAATTTCCCTGCCGGGTGATAAACGTTGACCACCATTTTGGTGGCGCCTGTGGAACCGCTCAAATCAACCGTAATGGTTTCACCGACTTTGGCTTTTTCCGGGCTGACAGTCATACTGCACACCGGTACAGCATAACTATCGCCAACCAAAGCGATGTTTCCACATGGTTTAGGAACTATGAAGTGATAGTCTTTGTCGCCTTTCCGGATAGTAAGCATATTCACTTCAAGCGGTTGCTTACCTGCCCAAATGACATCCTTTACGACTTTCCCGTCGCGAAAGAGCATCCACGCCATTTGCTGACCTTTGGGGATAACATCTTCTTTGATTTTAATTGTTGCGTTCTTTACCTGCTCCATAAAATAGGGGTAAAGCTCTGCGGAACCGGCGGCGGCAAAACCCTTTTCGATCTGTTTTTCGTATTTCACGATCAGGGCTTTTAAGTCGTCAGGACCTTTTACTCCGCATTTCATTAATGGAGCAATTCCCACTCTTTTAAGTTCGTGGGCTTTGGCAAAGGTGGTTGAGGAAATCAACACCAACAATGCAACAATTAAAATGAGTGTTTTCTTACACTTCATTCAATCCTCCTGTTTGTAAGGTTTTAACTTCTTTATTATACTCAAAAAAACTTTTTTTGAATACTGGTATAGTGAATAAAATATTTTTTTTTTACCTGGTTCTTTATTTCCCTTTCCTGGGAATGGTTTCGATCTTATCGGTTCGATAGCCGATATCCTTTAATTTCCGGCGAATGGCTTGCCAGCGGATATCCTCCGACGCGGATTCCAGGGTCCGGTCGCCATCGCCCTGTTTTCCGCCGGCCAACTTCTTAAATATCTCTTCTATCTTTCTTAAAAAATTCATCGTTCCTCTTACTATATTAACCGGGATAATTATACCCTTTCTTGCAAAGAAAAGCAATTCTCTTTCCCTCGAAAATGCCGGGATAAGAGGGTTGCTTTTGGCTGTGATTTAGGATAAAATCCCTCTATGGTTCTAACAACGAACAATCCCCTAACTCATATTTTTTATAAGCATAAAGAACAATTTTTAAAGCACAAAGACAAGTTCATCTGGTTCCACAGTTTTTATGCCCTGCTCTTCGGCGTCGGCGTTATCTGGCTGGGAACCAAAAATTTCAATTATATCCGTATCTCGCTGTGGCAGATTACGTTTATATGGCTGTCCAGCCTGGGGATCATCCCCGTGGTACTGGCCCATCCGAAACTGGATTTGAAATGGAAAAACAGGATACGCCTGGCCATCAATTACTTTAACAGGAATTTCTACCAGCAGCTCCTGTTTTTCGTGCTGCCCCTTTATTATATGAGTACCACGCTGTGGTCGAAGAATATGGTGTTCATTGTATTGGTTGCGGCATCCGCTGTCCTGTCTACCATGGATATCGTCTATGACCGGGTGATTTCCGTAAAAGGATTCGTTATGTCCATGTTTTTCGCTTTTAACCTTTTTGCCGGCATCAACGTGATGCTGCCCATCATCTGGGGGGTAAGGACGATTCATGCCGTCAGGGTCGGTGCGATAGTTGCTTTTCTTGGATTTGCCACCT
>Ga0315278_10000142_pt1 | contig 63959 bp, 50 predicted proteins | sample YL17G06_0_MG_FD_203880 | JGI IMG/M metagenome (GOLD analysis project Ga0315278, IMG submission 203880) | Sediment microbial communities from Yellowstone Lake, YNP, Wyoming, USA - YL17G06_0 | ecosystem: Environmental > Aquatic > Freshwater > Lake > Sediment | place: USA: Wyoming | collected... | reverse complement strand
TCTCCCACATGCCGGGCACTTCCTGCTGCTGTTCCTCGGGTCCACCTTCAGGACCGTCACCCCCCTCCACTTGGCCTTGTACTCGATGAAGTGGTGGAGCGTCCTCCTCGGCCACATGCTCAGCCGTCTGTTGAGGGGCTTGTCCGCCCTCGGCTTGAAGACCCCTTTGAGGTCCTCGAGGACTATCGCCGCCTTGTTCTCCTCGGCGAAGTCGAGTACGGCGTTGGCCACCTGGTGCATCCGGTACTCGACCCGATCGTGTTCTCTCTTTCCCTCTCGCCTGGACAGTCGTCTCGAGGTCCGGCGGTCATGGGACTTCTTCTTCTGGAGACGCTTCCGCCGGTCATGGTGCCTCTGTTGTATCATCGCCACCTCCGGGAAGGGTGCCCTGACCGGGACGCCTTTCCCTTCACAGACGAACACCCCGTCGAGGCTCCTCTCGTTCGTGTCGAGGGAAACCACGGATTCCGGGACATATGCTCGCGGCTCCGTCTTCCTGAAGGCGATCACGACCCTGTCCGGGAAGAGCGTCAGGGAGCCGAGCGAGTAGGATGGGTCGTCCAGGAAGCCCCTGTGATACTCGCTCAGGACCAGCCTGAGTTCGACATGGCACCCGGCCCGTATCGGGAGGTCGACCACGCCGTTCGTCCGGTCGAGCTTGTACGCCTGGTTCTCTGTCTTCATGAACAGCCGTCGGACATACGGAATCTTGCCTGTCTTCCCTTTCCTGGCCTTCCTCCGATGGTTCTTCAGGACGCTCGCGGCGACCTCGAACACCGAGACGAGGTGCTGAGAGTACATGCCAGGATGCTCGGTCCTGAAGCCCCTGTATGCGAGCTTGCACAGGGCGTACTTCGATGTCGCGCGCGTCTGCAGTCCCGCCCTTATGGCACGATTCACGGCAAGACGGAAGTCCTCGAGGAGAAACCTGGCCTGGACGGGCAGCTCATCTTCGAGACGAAAGGACACCGCCTTGACGAGCATCGGATGTTCCTAGGCGGTCGTGGTGCTTGTTCCCATCCACTACATGTAGCATCTGCCCTTTCCCGCTCCGCCCGGGCACCCCTGCTGCCGGGGACATCCCGCGGGCAACACCCGAAAACGTGAATGACCGCGAGAGATCGGCGGGTCACTTCCTCCTGACCGCGGAACGGACATTTCAGGTGGACGGTCCTCCTGCGAGACCAGCGCCCTGACAGGAGGGTGTGGGGTCGATGCGGTGAGGCATGGGGAAAAGACGGTGGACGGGCCATGCGCCGATGGGCCGACGTCATGTGACTGGCTCCGAGTGAGAGGCTTCAATGATCGGAGTTCTGCAACAAGGCCTTCTAGGAAGGCCGACCTCAAACCCCTTCTGTCTTTCTCATCTTGCCGATCATGGGGAACCTCAGGGCGTCCGTGCCCGAGAACACCAGGGGCTCGAAGTCCGACAACCCTGCTGGGGCGAGCAGGGGAGACATCTCATCCGTACTGGGCTGATGGACCACATCGGAGCCGCCTGCTACCAGACTCATGGCAGGGAGCACGACGATTTCCCGGCGGGGGTCGTAGAGGAAGCACGGAACCTTGACAGATACCCCGAGCTCGTCCCTGAGCGATATCGAAGGGTGGATGTGGCCCATGACGGTCGGTTGGGCGGTGAGACGTCCCGAATGCCCGTGGACCACCCGGACACCGCCCACACGCGCCTCCGGCGTGAGGTGGAGGCCAAGCTCCCTCAGGATCGTCCCTAGGTAATTGTCATGGTTTCCCTTTACGACCGCGACCGGGGCGAGCCCGCTGAGCCTCCTGACGAACGACGACACATCGGTCCATTCTTGGATGAGGTTCCTGGAGAAGTTATGCTTGAGGTCGCCTGCCACGACCAGTCTGTCGGGCGACACCGACCTGACAAGCTCGGCCAGCGTTTGCTCGATCCGAGAGGTCTGGACCCTGGGGAGGCTCAGTCCCTCGTACTCCAGGACGGCCTCGCAGCCGAGGTGGAGGTCCGAGACCACGAGCGTGCGCTCGTCTCGGATGAGGACCGCACCGCACGGGTACGCCTCGAACCTGTCGCCCAGCCTGCGACCAGCGGTCACATGTGGCATTAGGGCGAGCACGCATAACAAGCTTTTGACCAGGCGGCCCGGGTGAAGACTACTTTTGCCATGCCCGTGGCTACATTATATACCACCACCGCTGCTCTTCCGCCTGGATGCTATTCAACAGCTTCATCTTCTTGGACGGCATCGGAACGATGCGCGAGACATCATTCTGGCGCGCCGGTGTGCTCACGTGGGACGACTTCCTCAGTGCAGAGCGCATGCCGAAGATGTCCCAAGCCAGGAAATCGGCGATCGACCACGAGCTCTCGGAGGCGAAGGTCCGGCTGGCCGGGTCGGACTCTGCCTACTTCGCCAGCAGGTTCCCCAGAAGGGAGCACTGGAGATGCCTGGGGGAGTTCGGAAGATCTGTGGCATATCTGGACATCGAGACGACGGGGATATCCCCCAGGTCGCCAATCACGCTCGTGGGCGTGTACGACGGGACGAGGATGCACACGCTGGTGCGGGGCCTGAACCTCGATGCGAGGACGGTCAGGGCGATCCTGTCAGCCACACACACGATTGTCACATTCAACGGCGCAAGCTTCGACCTGCCGATGCTGGAGTCGCAGTTCCCGGGCTCGATCCCGGACATCCCACATGTGGACCTCAAGCACCCGCTCGCGAAGCTGGGACTGACCGGCGGCCTGAAGAGGATCGAGCGCGAGATGGGCATCCTGCGGGACAAGAGGGTCGAGTACATGACCGGCGAGGACGCCGTCTATCTATGGAGGCTCTGGGAGAAGAAGGGGAACGGGAACGCCCTCGAGCTGCTCACCGAGTACAACGCGGCAGACTGCAGGAACCTGCAGACGCTCGCCAGACACGCCTACACGAGGCTCAGACAGAGGAGCTTCGAGGCGAGCGCAAGATGCAGGAAAGCTTGATGAACACCGCGCCGGTTATGGTGACTGGATGGATGGGCTCCTCGAAGCATTGATCGCATCGGTCGTGTTCGCGCTGATCATATTCCTCATCAGCCGTTCCGTGAAGACGATCGTGTTGATTGGCTCCGCCGTGATCGCGTTCCTCGCACTCGTGTACTTCGGGGTGCTCGGATGACGACCGAGGCCGGTCCAACGCTCGCGTCGCAGGTCCCGTCCGGCCTGTGGGCGTCCGCGGTCGAGGCGGCTGAGGGCATCAGACGTGCGCAGACCGTGACCGTGGCCACGCACATCGACGCAGACGGCATCGCGGCGGCGGGCATCGCATCTGCAGCGCTGACCCGCGCGGGAAGACTGGCAAGTGTGCGGTTCTTCAAGAAGCTCGACGACGCGGCCATCAAGGACCTCCGGAAATCCGGTTCGGACCTCGTCTGGTTCACCGACCTCGGGAGCGGGTCCATCTCCAAGATCGAGGGCATGAGGGCGGTCATAAGCGACCACCACGTGCCTGACACAGCCGCATCCCCTGGTCCGAGGAACGGCCAGATGCTCATCTCGGATTTCGCCACCGTGCTCCATGTTAACCCCCAGCTGCACGGAGTCTCCGGGGCGAACGAGCTCAGCGGCGCCGGTAGCACATTCCTGGTCGCATTGGCCCTGGACCCAGCGAACATCGAGCTCGCGCCGCTCGCGATCCTCGGAGCCGTGGGCGACCTCCAGGACCAAAAGACCAGGAAGCTCGAGGGCGTCAACCGGATGATACTCATGGCCGCCTGCAGGCTCGGCCTGGTGGAATCGTCCGAGGACCTCCGATATTTCGGACGGGAGACCCGGGCCATCCACAAGATGCTCGAATACTCCAGCGACCCCTTCCTTCCCGGCATAACGAACAACGAGGAGGGGGCGCTCGCATTCCTCCTCGAGCGGGGGCTGGAGCTGAAGGATGGCGAGACCTGGAGGGTGTGGTCCAGCCTCACCAGCGATGAGAAGGACGACATCATAGACGGCCTGAGGACACTGCTCGAAAGGAGCAGGCGCAAGCCAGGGACCATCGAGCGGCTCGTCGGAGAGGTCTACACGTTCCCCCGGGAGCCTACAGGCATGCCCGTCAGGGACGCCAAGGAGTTCGCCACGCTGCTCAACGCCTGCGGGCGGCACGGGCGCGCGGATGTCGGGCTCAGGTTATGTACAGGGGACAGGGGAGACGCCCTGAACGAAGGGCTCGTCCTGCTCCGCGACCACAGATCCGCACTCAGTCAGGCGCTGACCTTCGCCAAGGATGTCGGCGTCACCCGGATGGTGAACATACAGCACTTCGACGCAGGGGACGAGATCGAGGACACCATCGTCGGGACCGTCGCGGGCATGCTCCTCAACAGCAACGGGAGCGACAGGAGCGCCCCGATGGTCGCGTTCGCGGATTCGACCGAGTACTCCGAGGTCCCGACGAAGAAGGTATCGGCGAGAGGCACCCAGGAGCTGGTGTCCATGGGGATGGACCTGTCCGTCGCGATGAGGACCGCTGCCGAGCGCTTCGGCGGGGTCGGAGGAGGGCACAACATAGCCGCTGGCGCCACGATACCTGTGGAGAAGAAAGAGGAGTTTCTAAGGGTTTTGGACGAGACCGTCGGTTCCCAGCTGCTCAGGGGAGCACGGCAACGAGTATAGCCTTCTGGGCATGCATCCGGTTCTCGGCCTGGTCGAAGACCACGCTGTGAGGTCCATCCATGACGCCCGCGGACACCTCGAGCTCCCTGTGCGCCGGGAGGCAGTGCAGGAAGATCCAGTCCTTGTTCGCCTTCTCGGCCAGCTTGTCGTTGACCTGGTATGGCAGGAACAGCTTCTCGCGGGCCGCCTTCTCTGACTCCTGGCCCATCGAGACCCATGTGTCGGTGTAGATGACATCCGCGCCCTCTGCCGCCTGGTAGGGGTTCGACATCAGCTCGATCCTGGCACCGGTGGTCTTGGCGACCTCCTGGGCCTTCGCAACGATGTCCGCATTGGGCCTGAAATCCTTGGGTGTCGCGGCGCGCATGTTCATGCCCACCAAGGCGCAGCCAAGTAGCAGCGAGTTGCAGACGTTGTTGCCGTCGCCCACGTACAGCATCTGGAGGCCCTTCAGCTTGCCCTTCTTCTCCTTGACCGTCAGGAGGTCCGCGGCGCACTGGCAGGGGTGTTCGATGTCGTCGAGCCCGCTGACCACAGGAACGCTAGCATAGTGGGCGAGCTCCCTCATGATCTGATTGCTGAACGCGCGGTACATTATCACGTCGACATACCTGCTCAGCACGTTGGCGACATCGGATACTGACTCCCTCTTGCCGATCTTGACCTCGTCAGGGCCGATGTACAGCGCCTTCCCGCCGAGCTGGGCCATGCCAACCTCGAAGGATACCCTCGTCCTCAGGCTGGGCTTCTCGAAGACCATCCCCATGACCTTCCCTTTCAGGGGATCCTGTTTCGTGGTCTTCTTGGCCGTCTCCTTCTTGCGAAGATCCTTCTTCATCTTCTCTGCGTTGGCCAGGATGGCCTCGAAGTCATCCCTCATGTCGAGCACTGATATGATGTCTCGCTTCAACGCGCACACCTTGGAGCCTCAACCGCCAGCGCCGTATTAAGCCTTTTGAGACCGAGGTTCTGTCCAAAGTCGGGTGGTACATGTAGTGCCAACCGTGAAGACCCCCTCGACCGTTGACTATCCGGTGCCAACGAAGGCACACCTGCGGGCCGTCACGGCCAGCCCGTTGAAAAGCAGCGGATCGCGCCTGATATGTGGGAGGAATCCATATTCCCGAATGGGCGCGGATGCAGCGAGCGTTCGGCCAGAGGCGCCAATCCAGTCGCCGTCCGCGAACGCCGGCCCGCTGCGTACAGCCGTCCGCAACAGGACGGCAGGGGGTCTATGGTTCGACCCCGGCGCGCTCCAGCATGACGTGATGATGGCCCTCTGCTCCCCTGAAGGGGCGTACGGCCGGAGCCGAATGGAGCGAGTGAGTCCAAGGGGGCGGTCCTAGAGGACCACCACCCGAAGATTTACAGAACCTGAGGCCGACAAAGGTACCGGTCAACCCCTGCACGCGGACAATCCGCAGCACACGCAGGCCTGGCACCCCGAGGTGCGGATCAGGACGCCACCGCACTCGGGACAGGTCGAGCCATAGGCCGCCGATGCCTCCCGCCGCATCTGATCACTGTCTTCCATCTAATCCCCCTTTAGACGACTTACCGCGCAGGGTATATTCATCTTGAGCCCCGGGGGTCCGCGAAAATGCCTCGCGTGTGGCCAGAGCGCGTTCCGGGGGCTGGACGGTGTGATAAGCTTTATCTACAGCTATAACATGAAGGCGATTCGTGGCCGGGGTGGGGTAGTGGTATCCTTGGGGACTGTGGATCCCTTGACCCGGGTTCAATTCCCGGTCCCGGCCCCTCTACGACCCTGAGGGGCTCACTCCGAGAACAGCGCGCCGCAGTGTGGGCATTTCTGGTCATCCGACGCCACGGGCTTCCCGCATGCAGGGCACTCGAACCCCTCGACCTCGCCGCCGTCCCCGTCCAATTCTATCGTCGCCGTCTCCGCCACGTCCCCGGCGAACACGGAGAACTCGGTCTTGCACGATGGACAGGTGTGCTGGTCTGGCGATACGAGCGTCCCGCAGAACGGGCATTCGAACCGCACATCCTCGAACGATGCCCCGCATCTCGGACAGGTGCGTTCGCTGCCAGAGACTGTCTTTCCGCACGACACGCATGCGAAAACGAAGACTGGAACGCCCTTGTCATCCATGGTCAGAAGATGATTCTGCATATATTTAAGAAATCTCATTAAAATAGGGGAGCGCCATCGGGCGGCGCTGCAATGTTTTATCTACTTGCCCTTGCGCGGCCTCGCCTTCTTCGCCACTGCCCGTCTCTTCACCTGCGCCCTCTTCTTCACCGGGGCCTTCCTGCTAGTGCCTTTGCGCGCACGCGGGGCATCCTCCCCGCATTGGGTCGCGCCGAGGGCGTCCTCGGCCAGCTCGGCATCTTCCTCGCGCGTGATCTCCTCGATCTCCTCGAAGACCGCCTGGCAGCTCCTGCATGACTTTGCGGCGATCGGGATCTTGTCTCCGCAGACCGGGCAGTCGACCTTCGCCTCCGTGAGCGGGAGGTCGCACCTGGGGCACCTGTCCTCGTCCCCGCGGATCATGAGCCCACACCCTGGGCACGCCACGCGCCTCACCTGGGACTTGATCTGTTCGAGCTCGGTGTCGATGATGTTGTCCACGAACTCGTCCATGTCGAAGCCGCTCGACGACTTCTCGACGCTGTCAGAGAACTCCGTAAGGTCGATGCCGCACGTCGAGCACTTGACCGCGTTCCGCCACACGAGCCCGGAGCAGAAGGGGCATTCGAAGAGCGTACCAGGACCGAACTGCAGGCCGCACCTAGGACACTCTGAATCGTTCGCGCGGACGATCCTGCCGCACTTGAAGCAGCTGAGGAAGATGTCCCTCTGTTCCCCTTCTGACATCATCGCCCCTCGTAACGCTCTCGGCTATATAAATACTGAAAGTCTGGCCATCCAGTACGCCGACAAGGCCCGTTGCCGTTCACTCGTCTTCCGGGCCATCGGCCCTCGCCCTGCGCCGGTACACCGCGATGAACACGACCAGGACCGAGAACACGGGCACGACGACATCGCCGAACTCCGGTATCTTCTCGAATATGACCTGGACGGTGCCTGTCGTGTTCTGGGTCCACTCGACGCATATCCTCGCCTCGGTGGGCGCGGAGTAGACGGATGTGAGGTAGTTCTTCGCGTACGCGGTCGATGAGAGGGTCGATGTGCTTCCCGACCACGCGCCCGCGCTGTACTTCTTGAAGACGATCGAGTTGTCGCCCAGCTGCACCCAGAAGGCGAACGCGTTGTTGTTCGACGCGTCCAGCGACAACGTGGGTGCCTGGTAGCCATCGCCCGGGTTGGTCGTGCTCAGGGCATCCGGGGCGGACCAGGCCGTCGCGCTGCTGTTGTACCTGCTGTATATGTGAGACTTCAGCTGGCCGCCGTTGGTGTTCGAGTCGCCGTAGACCACGCGGCAGACGCCTCTGCCGTCGACGATGGCAGACGGCGGCGCCAGGTCAGTGTTCGTCGTGACATCTGTCTTGTCGACGTTGGTGAAGTCTGTCTGCGAGGACCAGCTGGTCGTGTACTTCCTGGCGGAGACGTTCCCGCCGTAGCCGTAAACCGACCACATGTAGCTGCCCGTGCCCGCAGGGACGATGACGCCTTTCAGACTCGAGCCGCCGTCGTCCGTCGTGAGCATGGAGCCGATGTTGGACCATGTGCCGGTGACGCTGTTCGTGCTCTGGCTCTTGAACGCGGTCAGGTCGTAGGTCGCGGTGGGCGTGGTGCGCGTGCAGTTGCTCGACAGCACCCAGATGTACCCGCTCGCGTCCTGGCTGACGAAGGCGTTCTTGCCCCCGAGCGTGTTGGCCGTCACCCTGAACGTGTTCTGCGTGTCCCATGTGATCGTGTGCGTGCTGGGCGTGACCGTGCCCTTGCGTATGTAGATGTTGACCGACGAGGTGGACGTGTCACCCACCGCGTAGACCGCGTTGTTGGCGGAGTCGTACCATATCGACACCTTGTCCACGCCGGAAGTGGTGAACGCCTGCGTCGTGGACGACCAGGTGATGCCGTCCGTGCTGTACCTGTAGACCGTGTTCGACCCGGTCCAGTAGAAGCTCCAGAAGTTGGTGCCATCCCAGAGCAGCTTCCTCTGGTTCGAGAACGCCGTCGCGTACTGGTTCGCGGACGGCTCGATTATCGTGCGATCTATGGTGATGCCAAGGGGCAACCCGCCCACGAGCGTCTTGACCGTGAACTGGTCGTATGCCGCCAGGTCGGTCCTGGGGGCCCAGTCGGTCGTCTCGATGATGAAGTCCACGGATGTGGCCCCTCCCAGGCTCGCCGCGCTGACCCCGAGCTCGATCCGCTGGCAGTCGTTCTCTGCCTCGACCGGGCTCAGCACGGACGCCCACTGGCCTCCGGACCACGTGTACTCGATCGAGGAGACTATCACTCCTCCGAGCCCGCGGACCTCGACCATCTGGTCGGCTCCGATCGTCTTCGTGTCGATCGACACCGACTTCCCGGTGAGCGCGCTCATGTCGCTGTCGATGTATATGCGCAGATAGTCCTCGGCGGTCTTCCTCACGGGGACGACTATCCCGCCGCCGCCATCGCCGATTGGCTTGCTCCTTATGACGGGGATGTACGCGCCCTTGCACATGTCCCCCTCGACGCTGACGTAGAAGAAGGCGGAGTCCGTGTCGTTCGCGGATCCGAACCTGTCGATGTCTATGTTCGCATTGGGGATCGGCATGTCGTCGGTGTCGGCGACCGTGAGGCCGTCCCAGTCGGCGAACGCCCCGTCGATGATCACGGTCTCGGGGGCGGATTCGACGTATACCTTTACAGGGTCGCCTATCACGACGACCTCCGAGAATGTGGACGCTATGCCGGCCGCATCGACCGCGGCAGACACGAAGTCGCCCGGGAGCGAGGCCCCGGTGTCGACGGATATGTCGACCGTCCGCTCCTGGCCCGGGTCTATGGAGAACTGGGTGAATCCGGAGAAGTCAGAGACGCCCTCGAGAGCTGGTTCGACGCCTGTGACAGTACCTCCCTCGCGCTGACATGTGAACCTCAGCCTCAGGATCCCGGCGTTCTGAGAGGACGTTATGATGCCCGTGTCCCCTACGCCAGGGTAGTAGTCCTGCTCGACGACCAGCAGGCTACCCGTCGCCGGGATGGAGTAACCTACTGCGCGCCTCTCCAGAGAATCCTGCGATACCACGAGGAACTTCGCGCCCGCCCCGAGCACGACATGCAAGTCGGTCATGGCCTCGACCCTGGAACCGGAGATCCTGTGGGCGAGCGAGCCGATGTTGTCCCATGAGTTCCAGTCGAACTGGTCGGCGTCCGAACCGAAGGAGTAGACCGAGGACGACTGGACCGAGCCGTTCCATCCGTCGAGCTCCAGCAGGTATTCCGCGCCCATGGACCCGACGATGTAACCCGTCTCGCTGGAGCCGTCCGAATCGATGAACAGGAACAAGCTCTCGACCTCGGAGGTGCTCATCAGGTTGCCCTGGGTCTGGACATAGAAGTAGACCTCGGTGGAATCGGTCCCGACCGCCCACTTGTCGACATTGACTGATGGAGATGTCGTGGCCGTCATGACCCCGACGGTCTTATCGCTCGACCACTCGTCGAAATCACCATCGACGGAGAACGCCGAGCCATCGTCCATGTAAGACAGATAGATGAATGTAGGAATGACGATCACGAGAGCCAACAGGACTGCCAGGAACTTCCACCGCATCAGGATGGACGCCTTCGTCGCGCCATGTCTCGCCGGCCGTCCCTCCCCACGCGTGCCGTTTATCATCCCGGTACCGTTGACCATGCCCGTGCCGTTCACAAGGCCGGTCCCGTTGACCGCGCCCCGCCCGTTGGTCAGCCCGCGGCTGGACAGGCCCCTGTCCGTGCCAAGCGTTGTGACCATCTCAGAGGGGACCTTGCTCGGGAACACGGGTACGCTCCTCGAATCGGTCAATGCATCCGCTGCGGCCTCGTCATCCGTCTCGAACCCCACACCGCACTTCGGGCATGACTCCGCACCGTCGACCACCATCGCTCCGCAATCGGGGCACTCGACCATGCTCCCCTCGTCGGCAAGCGGGATGCCGCATCTCGGGCACTTCCCCTCTCCGCCGTGGAGGTCCACCCCGCACCCAGGACATGCGACCTTCACCTCAGGAAGGACCACCTTCGGCAGTTCCGCGTCGACCAGGCGGTCGGACTTGTCCTCAGACTTCAACCGCCGCATGAGCCGCTGCTCGAGGACCTTGTCCATGTTGCGCTTCGTGATCACCTTGTCTAGCTTCGTGGCACAGAACGGGCATGTCTGTTGGTCGGAGGATACCCTGTTACCACAAAGCGGGCAGTGCAATGAACCTTCTTCAGCCAATGTCTCGAACCCCTGGCGCCTTCGTGATCCGTGTGTGTGATACCCAATCGTATGAGTCAGGTGTCGGACCCGCTAAACATTGTTAGGCGTCCGCGGATATATATAGAATTTGTAAGCCACATGACAGCCAGTATCCCAAGCGCGGGAGGCGCACGCGGATTCATGAAGCGGTGATAGCATCGCCAGCATACAGCCAGCACCGGATAGGGACCGGAACATATAAATATGGACCTCGGGCTCGCAAAAACAAGGTGAAGGACATGGGTTGGACCGGCCCGCTTCTGAAGAGGGATGAGTTCAGGTTCGAGATCCCGAGGACTTTCAAGCAATGCATGACCACATCCGCGGTCATCTTCGCCGACGACAAGCTCATCCAATCGGTCAAGGCCGACAACGCGCTCGATCAGGCGGCCAACGTGGCGTGCCTCCCAGGCATAGTAGGCAACTCGCTCGCGATGCCGGACATACACTGGGGATACGGGTTCCCGATAGGAGGCGTCGCGGCCTTCGACGCCGAGAAGGGCATCATATCCCCAGGTGGCATCGGCTACGATATCAACTGCGGCGTCAGGCTCGTGAGGACGGATCTGACCGCCAAGGACGTGCAGAACGATGTCAAGAAGCTCGTAGACACGATCTACGACAACGTGCCTTCGGGCGTGGGCGAGAAGGGCAAGCTGAGGCTCACGGGAAGCCAGATGGACGATGTGCTCAACGGCGGAGCAAAATGGGCGGTCGACCAGGGCTACGGTTGGGAGGACGACCTGACATCGAGCGAGGAGGAGGGATGCATGAAGACGGCCGACTCCTCGAAGGTCGACCAGAAGGCGAAGCAGAGGGGCGCGCCTCAGCTCGGGACCCTCGGCGGCGGGAACCATTTCCTGGAGATCCAGCGGGTCGAGAGGATATTCGACCACGAGGCCGCGAAGGCCTTCGGGATCGACCAGGTAGACCAGGTCGTCGTCGGCATCCACTCCGGGTCGAGGGGCTGCGGCCATCAGATCGCGAGCGACTACATCCGCGTGATGGAGGACGCCCTCACGAAGTACAGCATCGAGGTACCCGACCGGCAGCTGGCCTGCGCGCCCGTGAACTCCAAGGAGGGTCAGGACTGCTTCGCGGCCATGAGCGCGGCCGCGAACTACGCCTGGGCCAACAGACAGCTGATACTCCACTGGGTCCGGGGATCGTTCGAGCAGGCCCTCGGGAGGGGCGCCGAGGAGATGGGCATGAGGTGCGTCTACGACGTCGCGCACAACATCTGCAAGCGCGAGGAGCACGATGTCGGTGGCAGGCGCGTCAAACTCTACGTCCACAGGAAGGGCGCGACGAGGGCGTTCGATTCGAGCAGGTCGGAGGTCCCTCAGAAGTACAGGCATGTCGGGCAGCCCGTGCTCATACCGGGAGACATGGGCACCGCGAGCTATGTGCTCGTCGGCACACCAGGGGCCATGGCGGAGACCTTCGGGTCCACTTGCCACGGCGCCGGAAGGCTCATGTCGAGGTCGGCCGCGACGCGCAAGTTCACGGCCAACGAGGTCGTTTCGTTGCTCCAGAGCAGGGGCATCTACCTCAGGGCGGCCTCGAAGGAAGGCATCATCGAGGAGGCACCGGGCGCGTACAAGGACATCGACGACGTCGTGCGCGTCGCTCACGGGGCAGGGATCTCGAAGATGGTTGCCAGACTCAAGCCGATGGGCGTCATGAAAGGCTAGAACCCAAGGACACGCTTGGCGGCCTTTGCGACGCGTTCACGGTCCTCGGCGGGGCACGCCACCATGACGGCCCACTCGTAGGGTCTCCTCGTCTGGAGCGACGAAGCCAGCGAGCTCATACGGGGCAGCAGCTTGACCTTGCCGGAGTCCACGATCCTCACGCTGGTCAGCGACATCCGTGGTTCCGAGACGGGTATCTCGTGCGACGGGACATCGATTATGACCTTCCCAGGTTCGACGCCCGCCCTGCGGGCTATGTCCTCCTCGATCGACCGCCTCTCCGATATCCCTCCGAGGGAGTCGATCCTGTCCCATTGGTCCTCCGCGACCTCGCTGGCCCTGATGGCATACGCCTTCTTGAAGAGCCTGCGGTACTTGATCATCGTCGCGACCTCCTCGAAGTACCCGCCCTCGGAGACGAGATGCGCCAGGAGCCCTGCGTCGGTCATGAGGTGGACCGTCCCGGTCCCCTCCGCGCCCAGGAGCTCGACCGCCTTGGCGAGCATCAACTCCGATATCCTGACGGTCTTGTGGAAGTACACCGATGAGAACATCAGCGCGCGTGCGACGAGCGCGCCCTCCACCGCATTGAGCCCGCCACGCTCTATGGCGAGGTCGCCGTTGAACACCTGGAACGTCCCGATGATCCTGCCGAGGTCTATGACGCCGTACGCGACGCCCGTGTAGTGTGCGTCCCTGACGAGGTAGTCGAGCTGGTCCGCGTCCAAGGTCCCGCTCACGATCTGCGACAGGTACCTCCTGCCGTTGAAGTGCGCCTGACCTTTCCGTCCCTGGAGGGTGCGCTGCGAACCGCTATCGGGCCCCTGCTTCGCGAGCAGCGCGGAGACCTCCTTCGGGTCGATGCCCGCCTTCTCGAGCACCTCCGGTATGGATTCCTGCGTGCCCAGTATGCCCCGCTCCCGGTCGGTGAGGACCGAGTCGTCCCCGGTGATCAGCTGCCTCGATATCTCGGCGTGGTCAACCCCGAACCGGTCGTTGAGGACCGTCTCGAACGTGTGCGAGTACGGGAGATGCCCGATGTCGTGGAGGAGCGCCGCGCAGGTGACCAGACGCGCCTCGTCCGCATCGAGCTGGAGCGACGAGCATATCCTGGCCGCGACGCTGTAAGTCCCCAGGGAGTGCTCGAAACGGGTGTGGTTCGCCCCTGGATAGACAAGGTAAGCGAGGCCCAGCTGATGCACGCCGTGCAGCCTCTGGAGTTCTGGGACTTCCAGGAGGGACAGGACGACCCCCTCGACCCTTATCCCCCCATGGACCGAGTCCTGGATGATCTTGTGCGCAGGCAACGGCCCCGATGACGGGTTGGCGGGATATAATCCTTGGGTGCTGCGGACGGCTGCGAGGCCGTACAGGGACTATAGAAACTTTTCCTGACGGGACATTCTTAAAATTGATAATATTGGGCAAAGCCTTTTAAAAGGCCTTTCGAATGCTAACGTTGTCTAGCCTAGGAGGGCATCCTATGGAGTCCGTGCTCGGCAACGGGAACGACGACAGGATACTGACTTTCATCGACGGTTTCGACAGCAAGATAGGCGGCGGCATCAAGAAGGGCCACGTCGTGCTCCTGGCTGGTACGCCTGGCACCATGAAGTCCTCCATCGCCCTCAGCCTGCTCACCAACAATGTGAAGAAGAAGGGCGTGAACGTGCTCTATGTGAGCATTGAGGAGAGCAAGGAGAGCCTCCTCACGGCCATGCAACAGCTAGGCATCGGGACGATCGACGAGAACAAGTTCTTCATCGTGGACATCGGCAGGCTCCGGCTTGAGCACACCGACGCGGACGTCGGGCGCGACTGGTTCAAGATCCTCAAGGAGTACCTCAGGAAGAAGGTCGAGAACGAGGGTGTCGAGATAGTCGTGATAGACTCGCTCACGGCGATATATTCCCTCGCCAACATAACCAACCCCAGGCAGGAGCTCTTCCATTTCTTCGGGTTCCTGAAGAGGCTCGGGGTGACCACGTTCCTGATATCGGAGACGCAGGTCAACGGGAGCGCGTTCGGCCCCTACCACGAGGACTATCTCGCGGACGGGACGATCCTCCTCAGGTTCGTGGACGTGGGCGAGACGGACGTCCAGCTGCGGATAAGGGCCGTGAAGATGAGGCACTCGAAGATCCACCACGGATACCTCACACTGATCTTCAGGGACGGACAGTTCATGGCCACGACTCCGATAGCCGAGTAGGCGCGTGGCCCTGGTCAAGCTGACGCTGGATTCGTAGAAGAGGTCTCAGCCGGGCGGAAGCCCGGACCCTCAGAAGCCGCCCTTGATCTTGTTCCTGTCGATCTTGACGTCCTTGGGCGTGATCATGAGCAGGTTCTTACCGACGCCTGCGACATCGCCGTTCACGTCGCGAGCGACGTTCTTCAGCTCGGAGGTTATGCGCTTCATCGTCAGGTCGTCGTTGGCCACGGACGTGTAGTCCACGACCACGAGGTTGCCCGCATACACCTGGCTCGTCAGGGCGGACAGGTCTTCATACCTGAACAGCTCGCCGACCTTGACCAGGGTCTTCGCGCCATCGGCGCCCGCGAGGTTCTCGTCCTCGAACACCATATCGGTGAGGTCAACATACTGCTCTGCGCCCATCGACTCCCTGGACTCGGTCTCCTGACCAGTGGGGAACGGCTTCTTCTTAAGAATCGTCACTGTGCATCCCTCGGCCGATGTAATAATCTTGTCCGCATATAAAAGCTACTGGTCCTGGACGGGCTCCTCGCCATCCCCGCCCTCATCGGGCTCTTCGGCATCCTCGGGCTTGGGTTCGTCGAGCTGCCACAGCTTGTCGGCTACATATATGATGGACGAGACGGCCTTGCCCTTCTCCTTCTTCGCCATGTCGGCCGATGATATCAGCGCCCTGCCGATCGCCAGCGGCTTGAGGTTCTTCATGTCCCGGACCCAGACCAGGTCACCCGGGACGATGCCCGGGTCTGACTCCACGATCCCCGGGGACATGACGTCTGCGCCGTTGACCACGAACCTCACAGCGCCCATGTCGACGGTGATGAACCTCTTGGTCGCCGGATACCTGAGCAGGCCCCGCACCGTCAGGAACGCTGTCCCGCCGATCACGAACGCGAGTATCTTCCCGTCGACGAACACGACATCGTAGTCCGGCGCCTCGGCCAGGTCCACGGTCGCCGTGTCGTCGAAGCTCTTGACGCCCATGGCCGTGTCGATCTGGCCAGCAATCGTCCGGATCTCCTTCTGTCTCAGCCTGTGCCTCTTCCTTAGGCGGATATCGCTCATGTCATCACATCCGATCCCGAAAGGTCCTCCGGGATGCCCGCCAGGGCGACCTTCACGCGCGCAATGGCGGACCATCGGGCGGACCGCTTCGGGTCGCCCGTCTTGGAGTAGACCTCGGCCTTGACCTTGCACGGCTCCCATGCACCCGGGTCTATCCCAGAGGCTATGTCCGCGGCTTCGATCGCGGCCTTGTAGTGTCCCAGCTTCGCCGCTACGCGGGCAGCCGAGAGGGCGGCCGAGAAGTCCGAAGGGCCTGAGTCCATAGCCCTCCTGAACGCCCTAAGCGCCCCCTCTAGGTCGCACCTTGCCTCAGCCAGCTCCGCAAGGACCATGTCCCTCGCGTGCACCCGCCCGTGCGCGGGCAATGCCGCGAGCGCGCGTTCCGCCGCCCCCGCATCCCCGAGCGCTGCGTTCGCCACCGCCCGGGCGACGGCGACCTCCTCCAGGAGAGCGCCCTCGGGGATCCCGTCGAGCACGGACGATGCCGACCTTGGGTCCCCCTGCTCAAGGAGGTATCTAGCATATGTCAGCCTGGACCGGGGACCGTTGACACGGGCGACCATGGCATCGAGGGCCTCGCGCGGGAGCGTCTGCCCGGACAACCTCAGGAGGTCGAACAGCCGCTCCACGGAGCTGTTCTCGTACCTGACCACCAGCACCAGCTCCTTCAGGATCCCGATGGCCTCGGGGAACCTCCCCAGACGGGACAGCAGCTCAGCCTTCCTCGTCGCTGCGGACATCCCGGTGGCTGTCCGGGGTTGGACATCCTCCAGCGCCTCGAGCGCGCGCGTGTACGACGCCATCGCATCCTCTGGCTCGCCCATCTCCATGAGGATGTCCCCGCGGTCTATCCACCCCTCGTCGAACATCGGGTTGATCTGGAGCGCCTGCTCCGCCGCGGATAGCGCCTCGTCAAGGCGCCCGAGCTGCCGGGCGACCCTGGACTTCGCCTTCCAGGCGTCCTCGTAACCTGGGTTCAGGTCGAGCGACTGCAGTATGAGGTCATAGCCCTCCTCAGGGGCGCCTGTCGCCGCCTTGCATACACCCTTCGCGTAGAGCGCGTAGTCGAAGTCCGGGCGTATCTCGAGCGAACGCTCGTGGTATGGGATCGCCTCGGCATACATGCTCATCCTCTCGAGCGCGTTGCCTATGTTGTTCCAGGCGATCTCGTAGTCGGGGTCGACCTCGAGCGCCGAGACGAACCTCGGTATGGACTCTCCGAACCTTCCAAGGTTGTAGAGAGCGTTGCCTAGGTTGTTCCAGAGGACCTTGTCGGTCTTGTCTATCTCGAGCGCCTTCAGGTAGCACTCGACTGCGCCTTCGAGCCGATCCGCACCGTGGAGGGCATAGCCCTTGTTGTACCAGGCGTTCTTGTACCCTGGGTCGATCGACAGTGCCATCTCGAAGCACTCGATCGCCCGGTCTACGTGCGAGGCCGTGAAATACGAGAACCCCATGTTGTTCCATGCCTCTGCGCTTCCAGGGTTGAACTCGACGACGCTCTCGAACGCTCTGATCGCCTCGTAGTACTTCCCCGCATCGTGGTTCGCTGCCCCCAGGAGCGAGTAACCGTCAGGCGAGTCCTTGTGGAACGCGATGTACCTCTGGCAACACCCTGTAGCCAAGTCCGTGAAACCAGCATCGATGTACAGTCTCGCCTGAGTGAGCAGAACCTTGTGGTCCGAATCGGCCAACGGGGTCAGGCCATCGACGGCCTCGTTGACCTTCTTCAGCCGGCCGAGCTTCACGTAGGACATCGCGAGGCCCGAGTGGTTCTCAACCCGCCGCGGGTTCAGTGCAGCCGCGCTCCTGTATGCCTCGGCCGCACCGCCATAGTCCTCCTGGGAGTAGAGGCAGTTGCCGAGGTTATGCCAAGCGAGTTCGTAGCTCGGCCTGAGGCTGACAGCCGTCCTGTAGCTCTGCGCCGCCACCTCCCGACGACCGAGCGCGTCGAGCGCGGCACCCCTGTTGTTGTACACCACCTCGCCCGTGACGCCCTTGGCTATCGCCTGTTCGAAGAGTCGGAGGGCCTGCTCGTAGTCGCCTGAGTCATAGACGTTGTTGGCCCTCTCGAACAGGGCTGGACCGTCGTCCTCCGCAGTGAGCCTATCCTCCGGTGTCAACGGGTTTCCGATGCCGTAATCAATAGATAGTCTTTTTGAATGGGGCGGGCGCGACCCTTTGCCAAAGCTTATATCCGGAATATTGTATAATTCACCTGGAAAGGTAGTCCGATGCTGGTACTGTTCAAGCAGTCGCCGCAATCGATCATCAGAGCGTACATGGTCGGCAGGCTCGAGAACGCGAAGCCAGTTGAGGACACCGCCAAGGGAAAGTACTTCTTCGACGAGACGGTCCGGGCGGACGGACTCGAGTACGACCCCCTGTATGCCAGGTTCAAGGAGCGGCTCGGGGGGTTGGACTTCCTGGAGGATGACAGACTGTACGAGATCCTCGAGGACGAGATATTCTGGGCGTCGAGGTACAACTCCCCCGACAGGTTCCAGCTCATATTCACCGTGCTGGGACAGATCGAGAGGACCGGGACGAAGGCGTACCTCGCCCAGCAGTCCCCCGAAGCGAAGGAGATGAAGGACAGGATACGCAGGGTGAGCGGGGAGTTCAGGCGGGCGAAGGGGGCACTGAGCTTCTCCGAGGACCAGAGGACCAAGGCCATCACCGCCCGGGCGAGCTTCGAGCATACCATACTGGACCTCGTGCTGAGGCACTATGCGAAGCGCAAGCCCGGCTACACGGTCGTGCTGCTGGACGAAGAGAACGCCCACATCTGTCTCAACGACGAGATACTTGTGGAGCCAAGGGACAAGTTCCCCGACAGGCCCGGACGGAAGGACTCGGAGAGGTACTGGACCATGCTCACCGACATCAGGCACCTCGAGTCCAAGAAGGACCCGAAGTACCTCACCGAACAGCTGCCACGGAACTACTGGAAATGGGTCTCCGAGGGCGTTCCGACGGCCGGGGGAGTGTCCAGCGCGACCCTCGACGATTTCCAGTGACGACGCGAAGCCAGCGTCTCTGGAGGGGCGGCCGCGTAACGCCGCAATGACAAGTGTCATTCACAAAGTTAGATAAAGGTCGAGCACATTAATGCACATATTTGGGGCATCATCTGGGAGCGCGTACGATGACTGGTAAGGAGCTTGACAAGAGAGGGACCGAGGAACTTGAGTTCTACATGGACCTGCTCGGCCACGATATGCTCAACAACAATCAGGCGGTCCTGAGCTACCTCGAGCTCATCCTCTCGAACCGAGACCTCGATCCCAAGGTAAGGAAGTACGCTGAGAAGGCAGCTTCACAGATCAGGGCCTCCGCCGTGCTCATCGAGACGATCAAGCGCGCCGTCGGGGTCATGAAGGGCGGCCTGTCGACCCAGGGACCGCTCGACCTCGGGATGGCGCTGAAACGCACTGGCGATGACCTGGCCAGACTGTTCCCGGACAGGCAGCTCACGATCAGGATGCCCGAGGCGACCGGGACCATGCTCATCTCCGGGAACGGGGTCGTCGAGGACATCCTGCTCAACATGATGGTCAACATGGTCCAGCTGGACCCCGGGAACCGAATCGATATCAAGATATCCGCCGACGAGTGCCGACACGAAGGCGTCCCTTGCTTCAGGATAAGGATCGAGGACACGGGCGCGCAGATACCCCCGTCTCTGGCGAAGGACATTGGCACCGGCCTCGACCCGGAGGACAGATCCAAGGCCGTCAAGATGACGGGCCTCCTGTTCGCGCACATGATGGCCGAGGCTATCAAGGCCCAGATCGAGGTCGAGGACCTTTCTGCGAAAGGCATGAAGGAAGGCGGAGCGTTCACGATCGTGCTCAGGAGGTGGGAGCAACCATGAGCACCGTCATGATAGTCGACGACGAGCTGTTCATCGTCGAGCTGTACCGGGACATCCTCCAGCTGAGGGGATACAAGGTCATGGGGACGGCATTCGACGGCGAGGAAGCGGTGAGGAAGTACGCCGCGTCCAACGAGAAGCCCGACGTCATCCTGATGGACCATCGGATGCCCGTGATGAACGGCGTCGAGGCGACCAAGGAGATAATCAGGCTCAACCCCAGGCAGAAGATAGTGTTTGTGAGCGCCGATATCCTGGTGGAGAAGGAGGCCAGGGATGCGGGCGCCATCGAGTTCCTCCCGAAGCCGTTCCGGATGGACGACCTACTGGAGAAGATGGAAAAGATCTCCCCGCCGTGACGGCACACCGCGCGCATGCCGCGGCCACTGGCAAATATATTGGCAATGCCAGATACAAACCGATAAGTAGATGAACAGGACAGTATATTGTGACGGAAGGTAGTCCACTTTGACGAGTAATGGCTTCACGAAGGCCCGCACGATGAGTTTTCCGAGGCAGGTCCTTGCGGGGCACGATGTCATAAAAGAGACCGGCAAGATGTGCAAGGACTTCGAGCTCGAGGGCACGGCCATGATAGTCACCGGCCAGACCACGGGTGCGGTCGCCGCCAACGAGGTCAGGGACGTCCTCGTGCACGAGGGATACGACATCCAGCAGATCGTGGTCGGCGAGGCGACCCAGGCGAACCTAGTCAAAGTGGAGGAGATGGCCAAGGAGGTCAGGGCCCAGTTCCTCCTGGGGGTCGGCGGGGGCAGCAAGATCGACCTCGCCAAGCTCGCATCGTGCAACCTCAAGGTGCCGTTCCTCAGTGTGCCAACATCCGCTTCCCACGACGGGCTCGCGAGCCCGAGAGCGTCCATCAAGGACGGGGGCAACTCGCTGTCGCTCAACGCCAGCGTGCCCCTGGGGGTCGTGGCCGACACGGCGCTGATAGTCAAGGCGCCGTACAGGCTCCTGGCGGCCGGGTGCGCGGACGTGATCTCCAACACCACCGCCGTCCTGGACTGGCAGCTGTCCGAGAGGCTGAGGACGGAGGTCTTCAGCTCGAGCGCGGCCAACCTGGCCAAGTACGCTGCCGAGTCCATAATCGAAAACGCATCGGCCATCAAACCGAACCTGGAGGAGAGCGTCTGGATCGCCATCAGGCCCATCATCATCTCCGGGATATCGATGGCCGTCGCGGGCTCCTCCCGCCCCACGAGCGGTTCGGAGCACATGTTCTCTCACGTTCTCGATAAGAACGCGCCAGGCAAGGCACTCCACGGGGAGCAGTGCGGCGTCGGGTCGATCATGATGATGTACCTGCACGGTGGGGATTGGCAGAGGATACGCGAAGCCCTCCTGCAGATAGGTGCCCCCACGTGCGCCAAGGACCTTGGCGTCACGCGGGAACTGATCATCGAAGCGCTCGTGCACGCGCACGAGATAAGAAGGGACCGGTACACCGTCCTCGGGGACCGGGGCCTCGCGCCCGATGCCGCAGAACGCCTGGCGACTGTGACGAAAGTAATCTGACAAGGAGGTTCAACACATGGTGCTGGTGACGGTCGTCGGCGAGCTTCAGTGCAAGAAAGGTTTCGAGTTCGTGTACGGGGGTCCCCTGGCGGAGTGCCGGGACTGCAAGGTCAGGAACATATGCTTCCACCTGGATGAGAACAAGTGGTACAAGGTCACCGAGGTCAGGGACGTGCACCACGAGTGCAAGATACACGAGGGTGGCGTCCGGGTGGTCGAGGTCGAGCGGATCCCTACGAGGGCGGCACTCCCGTCCCGATTGGCGATCGACGGCGCGACGGTGACCTACGAAGAGAGCGACTGCAACAGGTTCGGTTGCCCCAACTACAGGTTCTGCCATCCGCTGAGCACGTTCAGCGGCATGCGCCTCAAGATCACCGCCGTCGACGTCAAAGAGCTCGACTGCCAGAGAGGGGAGAAGCTCAAGGCGGTACGGTTCGAGTGACCGGTGCACTCAGCGCTTCTTAGACCGGCCACGCAATCCTACCAATAGGAACACCGCGAGCACAGATGCCACGGGGACCAGGACCTGCCCGAACTCGGGGATCGCGGTCGGCTCGACCGTCGCAGACACCGTATCGATGGCCCAGTTGCCAGACGAATCCGTCACGTTGAGTGTGACGACATACACCCCAGCGGTCCAGAACCTGAAGGACGGGGAAACCCCTGTCAGCGTGACCTCCGAGCCGTTGTAAGTGAACTTCCAGACGTAGGAGGCAATCGCGCCGTCGTCGACGGACCCCGACCCGTCGAACACCACGGTTCCCCCGATGGACGTTGATACTGGCAGCCCTGCGTCGGCGACCGGGGTGCCGTCCACGGCGTTCACTGTGAAGGTGTAGACATCGTACGGGGCACGCTGAGGCGCCATCAGCTCGACGCCGCCGAGGTCGTGCGCCACGATGTAGTAGTCGACCGAGCTGCCGGCGCTCTGCGCCGGAATCGTGCCCGCGTAGGTGTCGTTGACGCCGGTCTGGACCATAGGCACGGACTCCCATCCGCCGCCGTCGACACTGTACATCACGGCCAGAGCGGATGTGTCTACCCCTCTGTCGGCGGTGATGTCAGCAGTGATCTCGAACCCCGAAGCCGAGTAGTCCCTCGACGACGCCGGTGCGTGTGAGATGTCGAACGCCTTCTCGTTCCTGTCTCCAGAGAGGTCGATGGCGAGGAGCGCGACCGGGACGTTCTCCCCGATGATCCGGACGACATCGGACTCGAGCGATGGGTGGAACTGGTCTAGGTTGGTCCCTGCTTCGATGCAGTACGAGTAGATGTCTGCCCCGCCATACATCCAGTCGACCGAGTCTCCGGTCGTGGCATACATGACGACGGATTGCGCAGCGAGGTACCCGTTCAGGGCAGCGAACTCATTCCCAATCCTCACGAGGTCATCGTCGTCCGCAGTGAGGTCCGTTGTATAGCCCCAGGGCCACATCACCCACTCCCCGTATGTGTGGAAATCGACCCCTATCTGGAAATCATGCGCTCTGATGAGGTCCCTTACCGCCAGTATCTCCGGTTCCGAGAACGCGTACTCGCCGCAGTACACATCGCTCGTCGGGTCGTCGGAAGTGCCCGCGCCGCCCCATGCGCCCAATGGATCATCGTTCGCCGATCCGTTGTAGTTCCTGTTGAGGTCGACGCCATAGCTGTCGGTTGCGGGGAAATAGTGCCTGTTCTTCCGCCAGTTGTCATCGCTCGACAGAGCGAAATCCAGACCGTCCGGGTTCACGACCGGAATGATCCATGTTTCTCTGTTGTCAACGAGCCAGCTCACCGTCTTGTTGGACCCGTATCCGTCAGTCAGGTTCTCGATGAGGGCCAACGCAATCTCAGTTGTAGGCCACTCCCTCGCATGATGCAACGCCATGATGAGCGTCTCGGGCTCGTCCTCCTCAGAGGCGACGTTGTCTGAGATCTTGATGGCGAGGATATCCCTATCCGCGGTGCCGTTCGTCTTCTCCCAGCTATCGCCTATGTCGTAGACCTTGGCTATCGAAGGATGCTGAGCCTGGACCGAGTACAGGGTGTCCTTGACGTTCGTGTAGTTGTGATAGACATAATCGACCGGTTGCCCGGATTCCGGTTCGATCGATGCATCCGGAGCAGTGTATGCGACCGCTGCGGATCCGGACATCGAAAGGATGAGGACCCCGAGCAGGAACAATGGAACCATAGGAGCGTATCGAATCTCGTGACCCAAGTGTGCACCAACTAGGAGGAGCAATCCCCGCGCCCCGCCAGGTATCAAAATTAACGGCCCACTATATACACATTGTGAAGGACATGGCCCGCTGGTCGGTGCTCAGCCCCCGCTCACTGGCGGAAGGAACGAGACCTCGTCCCCGCTCTTGAGAACCCTCGCAGGGGCTCCATAGTCCTTGTTAACCGAGAGGATGATGTGCTCCCTGAACCGCGCCATCTGGGGGAACCTCGAGATGTAGTCCTCGAGCAGCATCTGGACCGTCGTCCCTTCGGAGATCTCGAGGTCTTCTTCCTTCACGCCTACGATGTCCCTGAAAACTGCGAACATCTTGACCTTGACCTTCAAATAGTCCACCTCAGGAATGCAGACGAAGTACAGGCAGACCCGTTATTCAAACCATCGCCTTCCCCGAAGCCGGGGGACGGCTCCACATGCAGCAGATGAAATCACCCTCGCTTTGTCAGTGTTTTGTTCGCACTGTCCGCCGCCCCGCATGATTGCGAGTACATTTAGCCTACTGGCAATGACAATTGATAAATAACCTGATAACAAACCACGACGTGACGTCCGGAAGCGAACTGGAAATGGAGGGGTGAATGTTATCAGGTCTTGTCTGAAAACCTCTTTAAGCCCGAAAGGACGATTTCGTCAACCCGCATCAGACAGCAAAGCTTTTCACCTCACAACGCCCGAGCAGAGGTGGAGGGGGGATGGGTTGACAAACTTCTCTTCAGTCATGGAAGGGCAGGGCCATCAACCAACAGAGGTGCATAGGGCTGCTCGAGCCATAACGAAGACATGAAACCAGAGGGGGAGAAATGCCGACCGGATCGGGTCAATCAAGAGGGGGTACCGTCGCCCTCGGCAACCGCCAATCCGCAATAGGTCGAGGATGGGAACTCGAACCTCAGATAACGCCGAACGCCCGGACGGTCCTCGAGCGGCGTTACCTCAAGAAGGACGATGACGGCAAAGTAGTGGAAACGCCACGAGAGCTGTTCGAGCGAGTGGCGAGAGCTATCGCATCGGCCGAGAGGAACTACAAGAAATCGGACGCTGATATCGAGAGGATCGCCGAACGATTCTACGAGATGATGGCAAAGCAGGAGTTCATGCCGAACAGCCCCACGCTCATGAACGCTGGCCGCGAGCTCGGTCAGCTGTCCGCGTGCTTCGTGCTCCCAATCGGGGACTCGATGGAGGACATATTCGACGCTATCAAGTACACGGCACTGATCCACAAATGCCTCGTGCCCGAGACCCTCGTGATGACCGACACGGGCTGCCGCACGCTCGGATCCATGGAGGAGGGCAACTGGATCGAGACGCACGAAGGCATGGATGTGGTCGAGGAGAAGCACTCGAACGGTGTCCAGGAGGTCTTCACGGTAAAGACCGTCGAGGGCAACGAGATAACTGGGACCGCGCTCCACAGACTCCTTGCAGTCTCCGAGGATGGAGAGTTCGCCTGGAAGAAAATCGGGCAGCTCGGACCTGGAAGCAAGGTCGCGATGAAGCTCGGCGGATGGTTGGGAGGCACGCTGAGCGATGTACCATACACCGTCTCGGAGTTCCTTGAGTCCGGTGCGGACGACCGGATCATCAAGGCCGATGAAGCGGCTATCTGCGCATTCCTGCGCAGGTCGTTTACCGACCATGGCTGGATAACGCCGAGCGGCGTCGTGAGCATCGAGATCGAGTCCGAGAGGCTCGCATCCGAGCTCCAGTCCATGATGTTCTACATCGGCGTCACAACATCGAGGACCGGCAAGCGGATCACCGTCTCCACACGGTCTGGATTCATGGTCTTCAAGGACAAGATAGGGTTCGACTCGATGCTCCTCACGAAGAGGCTCGCCGATGTCGACCCGGAGGCGATGCACTCCGAGCTCGTCGGACTCGGCCTGGCGCATGAGGAGCCAGATGACGACGGATACTTCATCGTTGAGGTCGGCGATGTGGTCCCCGCAGGCAAGCGTGAGGTCCTAGACCTCACGGTCGGCCAGAGACACGCCTATCTCGCCAACGGGTTCGTGTCCCACAATAGCGGCGGAGGGACCGGCTTCAGCTTCTCGAGGTTGCGGCCTGCGAACGACAGCGTCAAGAGCACCGCTGGAGTCTCGAGCGGCCCGATCTCGTTCATGGAAGTCTTCAACGCGGCCACGGAGACCATCAAGCAGGGCGGCACGAGGCGCGGGGCGAACATGGGCATCCTGCGCGTGGACCACCCAGACATCCTCGAGTTCATAACGTGCAAGAAGGACAGCACGAAGCTCACCAACTTCAACATATCCGTTGCGCTGACGGAGAAGTTCATGAAGGCGGTCGAGGACGACTCCGAGTACGACCTCATCAACCCGAGGGCGAAGCAGCCTCAGGGGAAGATGAAGGCCAGAAAGGTCTTCGACATGATTGTGAACATGGCCTGGAGGAACGGCGAGCCAGGCATCATATTCATCGACCGCATAAACAGGGGCAACCCGACCCCGTCGGTCGGGGAGATCGAGAGCACCAACCCGTGCGGGGAGCAGCCGCTCCTGCCATATGAGTCCTGCAACCTCGGCTCGATGAATCTCGCGAACATGCTGATGTTCAAGGACGACAGATATGTCGTCGACTACGACCGGCTGAGGGAGACCGTCCACTGGTCCGTGAGGTTCCTGGACAACGTAATAGACATGAACAAGTACCCGCTCCCGCAGATCGAGGCGATGACCAAGTCCAACCGGAAGGTCGGCCTCGGGGTGATGGGCTTCGCGGACATGCTCCTCAAGATGGGCGTGCCCTACGACACCGACGAGGCGCTCGGGTTCGGCAGGGACATCATGAGGTTCATAAACGACGAGGGGCACAAGGCATCCGTCGCACTGGCAGAGGAGCGCGGGAGCTTCCCCAACTTCCCTTCGAGCACGCTCGCACAGAGGTTCTCGAAGATCAGGAACGCAACGGTCACGACCATAGCTCCGACGGGAACGATAAGCATCATCGCGGCCGCGTCGAGCGGCATCGAACCGATCTTCGCCGTGGCCTACGTGAGGAATGTCATGGACAAGGACATCCTTCCGGAGGTCAACCCGATCTTCGCCGAGCAGGCCAAGGAGCAGGGATTCTACTCGGACGACCTGATGAAGGAGATCGCCACCAAGGGCACCGTCAAGGACATCAAGGCCGTGCCCGAGGGCGTGAGGCGCGTGTTCGTCACGGCTCTCGACATATCGCCGGAATGGCACATCAAGATGCAAGCGGCGTTCCAGGATCACACGGACAACGCCGTGTCCAAGACCGTCAACTTCCCTGCGGACGCGACGCCGAAGCAAGTGGAGGACGTCTACATGCTCGCCTACAAGCTCGGCGCGAAGGGCGTGACGGTCTACAGGTATGGCAGCCGTCAGGACCAGGTCCTCAGCGTAGGGGCGGTCGAGCCTAAGAAGAGGGACGAGTCCGAGGCCGAGGAAGGACTAGCTCCCCGGGCCAGGCCGTACGCCACGCGCGGGACGACTCAGCGCATGGAAACCGGCTGCGGGCATCTGTACATAACGATAAACGAGGATGAGAGGGGCCTCTGCGAGGTGTTCACCCAGATGGGGAAGTCAGGGGGGTGCACCGCGTCGCAGTCCGAGGCCATAGGGAGGCTGATCTCCCTGGCCCTGAGGTCAGGCATCGACCCTGAGACGATCACGAAGCAACTCAGGGGCATCAGGTGCCCGTCGCCACTCTGGCAACCGGGTGGGATGATACTCTCATGCAGCGACGCCGTCGCGAAGGCCCTTGAGAGGTACACCAAGGAGAGTCGATCTCAGCGTGCGCCCCGGGAGCCAACGGCGACAGGGACGGAGGAGAAGGGGGCGGAGAAGCAGAACCACGTGGACAAGGGGGACGTGTGTCCTGAGTGCCCCGAGTGCGGGAGCATGGTCGAGTACGTCGAGGGCTGCGTCGTGTGCAGGACCTGCGGCTACTCGCGATGCTGGTAGGTGGGGGGACAGAAAAAGGGAATCTGGTGTGTCGTCGGCGCTGGGATGCAACGCCGACGCGCCCATCTTTTATTCACGGTCACAGGCATGACAACAGAGGGAGACGGATGAAGGTCCTTGCGATAAACGGCAGCCCTAGGAAGGGCGGGAACACGAGACTGCTCATAGACATCGCCGCCAAGGAGCTCGAGCGAGCGGGGATACAGGTCGAAACGGTCGAGCTGGGCGGACTTGAGGTCCGGCCGTGCACCGCCTGCAGGCGGTGCTCGAAGAAGGCCTGGGACTGTCCCCAGGACGACGATGCCGTTGAGATACTGAGGAAGATGGCCGGGGCCGACGGGATACTCATAGGCTCGCCCGTCTACTTCGGCGGCGTGACGGCGCAGCTCAAGGCGCTGTTCGACAGGTCGCTGATGCCCTACCACGGCGGGGAGCTGAAGGACAAGGTCGGCGCAGCCGTCAGTGTCGGCGGCTCCGTCCACGGCGGGCAGGAGCTCACAGTGATGCAGATCATAGCGTTCTATCTGACGCACGACATGACCGTCGCGAACGCCGGCGGTGGCCTCTACGGTGCGATGGGCGTGGCCGATGAGAAGGGAGCGGCCGCCAAGGACAAGGACGGGACGGCCAGCGCGGAATCGCTGGGCAGGCGCATGGCCCACATGCTGGATGCCGCAGCGAAACAGAAGACGCGCGATGCACCGTAGGCTACACGTACTGCGAGAGGAGTTCTATCGGCAACCGCGTCCACGGATAATGTGCGGCCCGAAGTCCTACCACTCGACAGCGGATGTCAGCGCAGGGACGGCGATTGAGCATACTGCGGTGCTCCAGATGAGGGGCAGGACTTTCGGCCCACCTCTGATAAAGAGGATATACATGCCTATACCCATCTCCGGTGCGGACAGCGCAGAGAAGAGGGAGATGAGCAGGTTGGGACCCAAGCAGCTCGTGCACGAACTCAAGCCCGGTGAGAAGGTCGATTCGTACTTCTCGGTGACCTACAAGAAACCGGTCGCAGACTACAGGTACGGCTCGATGTTCGAGTTCAGGGCGGCCGACAAGAGCGGCCAGGCGACTGTGAAGTTCTGGGGCGGCGATGACAAGGCCACGGTCCAGTGCATCCACGACTCGTTCGCATCAGGCGATGTCGTGCACGTCAGAGGCGAGGCCTCGGAGTACAAGGGCGCGATCGAGGTGTCCGTCAGTCAGAAGAACGGCGGGACGATCTCGAAGCTGGACAAGGGCGAATACGACATCGCCCAGCTCATCGGGAGTGTAGAGGGCGTTGACCAGCTCAAGGTCCGCGTCTCAGAGCTTGTCCAGTCCGTCGAGGAGCCGAACATGCGGCACCTGCTCGACGCCTTCTTCGGAGACCCCGAGTTCATGGATGCCTTCTGCGAGAGCCCCGCGTCCATCCAGCTGCACTCGGCCGCGTTCGGCGGCTTGCTGCATCACACGGTCAACGTCGCAGACCTGTGCACCTGGATCGTCCAGCTGCACCCCGAGCTGGACCGGGACCTCGTCATCACCGGCGCGCTGCTCCACGACATCGGCAAGGTCCGGAGCTTCAAGGTCACGACCAACATCAACCAGACCCCCGACGGCGCCCTTATCGGGCACATAGCCATCGGGGACGAGGAGCTCCTCGCGCGCATAGCGGCCCTCGACGGGTTCCCTGAAGGCCTGGCGCAGAAGCTCAGGCACATCCTCCTCGCGCACCACGGCAAGAAGGAGTGGGGTTCGCCTGTCGACCCCATGATGCCGGAGGCGCTCGCCGTGCACATGGCAGACGATGTCGACGCCAAGCTGGACTACATGATCGCCAAGCGCCGCGATGCCGTGACCGAGGACGACTGGATCTGGGACGGGCGGCTCGGAAGGTTGATCTACCTGAAGTAGTGGATGCGTTGTCCATTTCCGTGCGATCCTTAGCGGCTTCAAGTACGGTTCCATACATTGATGCTCGATACCGATAAATACTGTACGAGTAATTGTTGTCCTCAACAGGAGATTTTCCATGAGACCTGTCAGGACAACGCTTACCCCGGACGAGATGCCGAAGAAATGGTACAACATACTCCCGGACCTGCCCGAGCCCTTGGCCCCGCCGCTCAACCCGGCGACCAACAAGCCGATATCGCCAACGGACCTCGAGCCGATCTTCCCCAAGGCGCTGATCGCCCAGGAGATGTCGTCCGAGAGCTACATCGACATCCCCGACGAGGTGCTCCAATCGTACATGATGGCCATGAGGCCCAGCCCGCTGCAGCGCGCGGTCAGGCTCGAGGAGGCGCTCAAGACCCCCGCGAAGATATACTTCAAGCGGGAGGACCTGAGCCCCGCAGGGAGCCACAAGACGAACACCGCCTTCGCCCAGGCGTACTACAACATGAAGGAGGGCGTGGAGCACATAACCACGGAGACCGGCGCGGGACAGTGGGGGACCGCGCTGAGCATGGCGTGCAACTACTTCGGGCTCGGCTGCAAGGTGTTCATGGTGCGCGCGAGCTACGACCAGAAGCCTTACAGGCGCGAGATCATGCGCATCTACGGGGCCAGCGTCAACCCTTCACCAAGCATGTTGACGGACTTCGGGAAGAAGATGCTGCAGAAGGACCCGAACCACCCTGGGTCCCTGGGCATCGCGATATCCGAAGCGCTCGAGACCTGCGTCAAGGACGGCAACGCCAAGTACAGCCTCGGGAGCGTCCTGAACCACGTCATGCTCCACCAGACGGTCATAGGCCAGGAGACGATGCTCCAGTTCCAGAAGCTCGGTGAGACGCCGGACTACCTCATCGGATGCGTCGGCGGGGGCTCGAACTTCGCGGGCTTCACGTTCCCGTTCATAGGGCAGAAGCTCAAGAAGAAGAACGACACGGAGTTCATCGCGGTCGAGCCGAAGTCGGTGCCGAGCCTGACCGAGGGCAGGTTCGAGTATGACTTCGGGGACACCGCTGGCATGACCCCGCTCCTCATGATGTACACGCTCGGGCACGACTTCATACCCTCACCCATCCACGCGGGCGGGCTGAGGTACCACGGTGCGGCGCCAACGGTGAGCGCCCTGGTGAAGCAGAAGATCGTCAAGCCAGTCTCCTACGAGCAGAAGGAGGTCTTCGAGGCAGCGATGCTGTTCGCCAAGGCCGAGGGGATCATCCCGGCGCCCGAATCGAGCCACGCGATAAAGGCCGCGGTGGACCTGGCGTTGGAGGCAAAGAGGAAGAACGAGAAGAAGATCATAGCGTTCAACCTCTCCGGCCACGGCCTGCTCGACCTGGGGGGCTACCAGCAGTTCCTGGACGGTAAGATGGTCTGAGAAAGCGTCCGGAACCCAGAGGGCAGCGGAGAGCCCGCGCCCTTCAAACCAGTTTTACCCGTTTCAAGCCTGATTGCACAGAAGGCACTGCCGCTCATGAGTAGGAAGAGTCCTGGCTCTGCCTCAGGCTCCTGTATGCGCGTTTGTATTCGGGCCTGTCAATCATGTTATCCACCCTGTTCGCGAGCTCGGATTTCAGCTCATCCTGGCGCGAGTGGAAGTATTCCCGTCTGAAGACGTCCGTGATGTCCGAGGAGTACTGCTGCATCCCGAACATCACGACCGCGCCCGCGTCCTTCGCCTGCGAGATCACGTTCAGTGGGACCGGTGCACCGCCCTTGATCATATCCACCATGTCCGGAGACGCCGGCCCGACCTCCCGGGCGACTGCGGCCATCTCCTTCGGGACGAACTCGCAGGCCTTGATCTGGAACACGGATCTGTCCGTGAAGATGAAAGTGTCATAGTTCGAGCTGACATGGTCCCTCCCGCTGAGGGCTCTCCAGTCCTGCTTGCGCTCGCTCTCGTCATACCGGGTCTTGAGGTAGCGCATGAACTCGTCTATCCCGTGGAACTCCATGACGACACACCAGTACGACAGGGATGCAATTAATCTTTCGCAGTCCAGCACGCACGACGGGGATGGCCAGGATCGTGGGGCGACCGATGAGGTCTCGGCTCCCAGCGAAGATGTCCCGCCGGAGCGTCATGCTGCGATGGGCCTGACAACTGGTCCTAGGCCGCGCCCGAGCTGGCACGCAATGGGATGAAAAACTCTGGGCGCTCCGCCCGCGCTCACCTGAAGCTCTCGCCCGTGATGAGTTCGTACATCTCGAGGTACAGGTCGGATATCTCCTTGATCTTCGCCGCTGGGAGGGCAGGTATCTTCGGTTCCGCCTTGCCGAGTTTCCTGGCTTCCGTCAGCTTCTCGTAGTAGCCGAGCTGCCTGTAGTGCTGCCGGACGTTCTCTTTGCTCAGCTCCACGAACTCGCCCTTCGAATACTTGGACCAATCCCACCAGCGGTCCTCGTCCGCGGTTCCGAACGAGTCCACGACCATCAGCTGCCGGTCCTCGTCGAAGGCCAGCTCCTTCTTACCGTCGACATGGATGAGGTCGCGCTTCTCGACCTCCTCGGCGATCTTGGCATCGAGCTTGAGCACGGTCTCGACGATCGAGTTGTACTCCTCGTTGGTCAGGGCTGAGATCTTGATGGCTTCCTTCTTCGTCAGGAGCCTGTCGACCGGCTCGAGCTTGGTCGTGACCTCGACGAACGGTTCCGGGAGCTTGTCCCCGTACTTCACGGTCTTGCTGGCCGGGAACCCGAGCTTCGAGGGTTTGACCTCGCCGCTCTGTATCCGGTCCCAGAGGGACCCGGCGATATAGTGTCTGCATATGAACTCCAGGGGGATCAGGTAGTTGGTCGTCTTCTTGTTGATCTTGGAGTACTCGAGGACCTGGACCTTCTGGACGCGCATCCGGTTCGGCGGGATGAACTCCCTGAAGTGCGTCTTCACGCCGCAGGACCGCGCCACCTGGAACCAGAATGCGCTCGACCTGCAGAGCGCCTCGCCCTTGTGCGGTATCAGCGAGGGTATGATCTTGTCGAAGACTGAGATCTTGTCTGAGAATAGGAACTCGAGCGTGCGGGCGTCGACCTCGAAGACGTCCTTCACCTTTCCCTGACGTATCAGCTTCATACAGACCAGGTGCGTTGTACGCGATAGTTGTTTTTAATGGTTTGGGTACCCACACTCCCTGCTGATTGCGACCGGCAGGGGAGCAGGTATGCGCCCCGACCACGTCCGTATGGCCCAAACAATTAAAGCGCCTGGGACCCCTCGGCTCCCCTGAGAGGGATGCAGTTGGCCGACGGTCTTGCGAAGCACTTTTCCGACCGGGCGAAGGACATGAAGGCGTCCGATGTGAGGGAGCTCCTGAAGCTCTTGCAGGTACCCGACATGATCTCCTTCGCGGGTGGTCTTCCGAACCCGGAGTCGTTCCCTGTGGACATCATAAGGGAGATCGCGGACGATGTCCTGAGGCAGGACGGCGCCCAGGCGCTCCAGTATGGGATAACCGAGGGGTACGCCCCGCTCAGGGACGCCATCGCGGAGCGGATGAAGGGGAAGGGCATGCGTGTCGCCAGGGAGAACGTGCTTGTCGTCAGCGGTTCCCAGCAGGTCATCGACCTCATGGGGAAGATCTTCATCGACCCGAAGGACATCGTACTGATCTCAGCCCCGACATATCTCACCGCGCTCACGGGCTTCGGGACCTACCAGGCGGCCTTCGAGAGCGTGCCCATCGACGAGAACAACATGCGCATGGACCTCTTCGAGGAGCGCATGAAGGCACTGACCAGACGGGCGAAGACCCCTGAGATAGTCTATGTCCTGCCCAACTTCCACAACCCTGCCGGGGTGACCATGCCTGAGAAGAGCAGGAGGCGGCTTGTGGACATGGCCTCTGAATACGATTTCATCATACTCGAGGACGACCCCTACGGAGAGCTGCGCTACCGCGGCGACGACATCGCGCCTGTGAAGAGCTTCGACGACGAGGGCAGGGTCGTGTACATGGGGACTTTCTCCAAGGTCCTCTCGCCCGGCCTGAGGGTAGGGTATGTGCTCGCGGACGAGGAGATACTCAAGAAGCTCATAATCGCGAAGCAGTCGACGGATGTGTGCACGAACGTGCTGGGCCAGAGGATCGCCCATGAGTACGTGGTGCGGGGACACATCGACAAGCAGATCCTGAAGATCCGGGCAATCTACGGCCGGAAACTGGACATCATGCTGAAGGGCATGAAGGAGTTCATGCCGAGCGGGCTCCACTGGGTCGAGCCGGACGGTGGAATGTTCCTCTGGGTCACCCTCCCCGAGGGCCTGAACTCGCCCGACCTGCTCGAGAGCGCGCTCAAGAAGCGCGTGGCGTTCGTATCCGGTAGAGCGTTCTTCCCAGACCCCAGGGACGGGTTCGGGTCCATGAGGCTGAACTTCACGCACGCATCGGACGAACTCATAACAGAAGGGCTCAAGCGGCTCGGGGCGGTCGTCAACCAGGAGATGGTCTCGAAGTGGGACCGGTCCCGGGACGCTGTCGATGCCCAGGTCATGGACGCTGTGAAGGGCAACCTGGTCGGGAAGTCCTAGAAGACGTCCGCGCCGGCGTGCACGACGATCCCCTTGTCGGTGATCGAGTAGGGCTTGACGCGCCTCGAATGGGCGATGCGCCTCATCTTGAGTATGCGCAGGGTGAGCTGGACCTCGCCGCCCTCCTTGTTCTCCTCGGCCTGGAGGAGTATGACGCCGTCGGCGGTGTACTCCGCGAGACCGTCCCTCGAGGACCGGGGGTTCTCGTCCTTCACCTCGGCCGTCAGGAGAGAGGTCGCGCCAGTGCTCCTCAGGAGCTGGCACAGGTTGAACAGGTTGGACCTCCGCTCGCTCTCGTCCGAGAACATCATGTTGAGCAGCGACACGGAGTCGATGACCACGCGCTTGGCCCCGAAGGTCTTGATGAACTTGGGCAGGTCGCTCTTGATCCTCGTCACCGTGGTCTTGGCGTCCGAGGGCTCGAGCTTGAAGATCCCCAGTTTCTTCTCCTCGAGCGCAGGCGAGACGTCCCAGCCGAAGGACATGGCGTTCCGGAGTATGGAGTCCTTGTCCTCCTCGAGCGATATGAAAATGCACGGCTCGCCGTTCCTCAGGCCCTCAACGAGGAACTGGAGCCCGAATGTGGTCTTGCCAGTGCCGAACGAACCCATCACGACCGCTATGTGGCCGTCCGGGAACCCGCCCTGCAGCATCTCATCCAGACCGACAATCCCTGTCCTGACCCTGCTGACCGCCACCATGCCTCATCCCACCCGTTCGGTATTGATGACCACGAACCCGCTCTGCGAGGTTATCAGTGTCGCGAAGCGCGCGATGCGTTCCTGGTCCAGGTGCGGCAGGACGCTCATGAACTTCTCCACATAGAGGTACCTCTGCCTCTTGGACGTGTGGTGGAACTTCGCCCACTCGAACCTGAGGACACCGTCCACGCTGTCTATGATTATCTGCTGCTTCCGCTTCTCGAGGACCTCGTCCGCGAGTATGAGGTATATCACGCATCCCCATTTCTTGGACATCCTCTGGAGGCCTTTGAGGAACGCGACGACGTCCTCGAACTTGATGGTCTCCGAGACCACCAGGTCCGTCAGGGAGTCCATGATGATGAGGCTGCCCGGGGCGTTGCCGTCCAGGAACGTGACGAGGGACTCGAGCGCCCCGTCCTCCTTCTTGTCGGAGAACAGCTCCCCACCCTCACCGCCGACCCAACTGGACGGAACGACGGTCCGCTTGAAGTAGTAGCTCGAGAAATCCTTGAAGTTCAGGTTCGTCGACAGGGAGTCGTAGAAGTCCCTGTTGAAGGACAGCTTGACCTCTCGCAGGAGGTCGTCCTTCGACCTGGAGAAAGTAAGGTATGCCATCTTGTCCGGGAGGACGCCGAGCTTCGCACCGTGGCCGAACATGAACCCGCGGGTCTCCGGGAACTCCTTGACGATGCCGATCTTGGCAGCGGAGGTGAGGGCGAACTCGAGCCCGCCGCCGCCTATGTCGCCGAGGAGCAGGATGACCGAGCCGACAGGCACACCTCCACCTAGGATCGAGTCGAAGTCGGAGACCCCAGTAGGGATTCTCTGCACATCACCTTCGGACATGAGAACGATGGAACGCATCAGGTTATGTGATAATGAAACTTTGGGGAATGGCGGCTTTTCCGAGCCACCCGGAGGCGTGCCCGTACGCGCAATGGCCTCAGGTGTGCCGCTCCAGGAGATCCTTCACCATCTCGAGCGCCTTCTCGGCAGCCTGCTGCTTCACCTCGGCCCGAGAGCCGGCGAAGACATGCCTCCTGCACACGGTCGCCTGAGACGAGCTCACCGCGATGTGGACGAGGCCGACCGGCTTCGCGGCCGTCCCTCCAGAAGGTCCTGCGATGCCCGTGATGCCCACTCCTATCTCCGAGTTCAACCGGGACCGCGCTCCAGAAGCCATCTGTATCGCGACCTCCTCGCTGACCGCGCCCTTCGACCGGAGGACGTCCGGGCTTACGCCCAGGAGCCCCTCCTTGGCCGCGTTGCTGTAGGACACGATGCCGCCCAGGAAGTAATCGCTGCTCCCGGGCACGTCCGTGATCAGGTCGCCCAGCCTCCCGCCGGTGCAGGACTCCGCGACCGCGATCGTGAGGGATCTACTTCGCAGGAGCCGGCCGACCTCGTCAGCGAGCAAGGCAGCTCCTCCCCTGCCTCTTGCCCGGGACCATGCCCGCGTCGATGAGCCGTTGCTTGCCGTCCAGGGCCTCGACCAGGGTGGCGACAGGGGACGGCACGAGGTCCTTCCATCTGCCGTCCGCGGCGATCCTCCGCCGGACCTCCGTCCCGGAATAGCACCTCATGCTGTACGCCTTGGTCTTCCGGACCTTGTATCCGGCATCCGCGAAGAGCGAGCGCGTGAGGTCGCTGTTAGAATAGACGACTTCGAAGGGGGGCGCATAGGATTCTAGGTGGTTCACCCACGCCGAGTACCGGTTGATGTCCCTGACGGGTATGATGTGCACCCGCGGGCGCTCGTCCGGCTCCAGGCAGGACAGTATCATCTGGTACCTCTCGCCTGCGGTGAACGGGTTGCTGACCGTATGGGACTCCTCGGCGCTCCCTATGACGACCACGAGGTCGTCGCATTCGCTGAGTACCTCCCTGATGACGGACAAGTGTCCCTTATGGAACGGCTGGAACCTGCCGAGCACCAATCCCCGCGTGCGAACATCCTCCCTGCTCAGTTCACTGCTGCCCTGTCCGCGCCCGGCGCCGGCGCCACGGGCCCGCCCGGTGCGTGCTTGCCCGCCACCAGCAGGGCGAGCTTCTTCAGCAGCCCCTCCTTGCGGGCTCCCACGAGTGCGTAGGACAGCACATCGTTGAAAGTGAGCACCGGAATGACTTCGATCTTGCCAATATACTTGTCCTCGAGGAGCACGTCCTTCATGTTCTCCGCCGGTATGAGGACCCTCTTGAGGCCCATCTCGGCCGCCGCCTCGATCTTGGCTGTGACGCCGCCGACTGGCAGGACCTGTCCCCTGACGCTCAGGCTCCCCGTCATGGCCGTGGTCTGGTCCACATCGATCTCCTCGAAGGCCGATATGACGGCCGTCGCGACTGCGATCGACGCGCTGTCCCCTTCGATGCCATCATAGGTGCCTATGAACTGCACATGTATGTCGTGGTTGCTGATGTCCTCGCCGGTGTACTTCTTGATCAGCGCGGAGACGTTCTGGACGCTCTCCTTCGCGATCTCACCGAGCTTCCCGGTCGCGATTATCTTGCCGCCCTCCCTGTTGTGGGCGGGCGTGACCTCCGCGACTATGGGCGTCACTATGCCAGAGTACTCGGACATGGCGGAGTCGGCGTTGAGCACGGCAAGGCCGTTGACTATGCCGATGACGGACCCCTCCGTGAGGCATGTATTGTAGTCCTTCCTCCGCTCGACCGCGCGGTCCGTGACCTGTTGCTCCAGGGAGCGGGCTATCCGCTTCGCATCGAGCACATGGATGACCTCGACTATGGACGCGCTCCGTTCCCTGGCGATGTCGCCCGCGACCCTCACGAGGCCGCCGAGCTCCCTCAGTCTCAGGGTCAGCATGCCACGCCTGCCCGCCCTCCGCTGGGCTTCCCGGATGATCTCTCCGACCGCACCCTTGTTGAAGTGCGGGATCTTCTTGTCCTTCGAGACCTCCTGCGCGACGAAACGGACCAGCTTCTCCCGGTTAGCGTCCGTGTCCTGCATCGTGCTGCGCATGTATATCTCGTAACCGTAACCTCTGACCCTGGACCTGAGCGCGGGGTGCATCCCGGAGACCGCATCGAGGTTCCCCGCGGCCACGAGGATGAAACCGCATGGCACGGGCTCGCTCTTGACCATCGCGCCCGAGCTCCGCTCGCTCTGCCCCAGGATGCTGAACTCGCCCTCCTGGAGGGCCGTGAGCAGGCTCTGCTGGCTCTCGATCCTCAGCATGTTGATCTCGTCGATGAACAGGACGCCCCTGTTCGCCTTGTGGATGGCGCCTGGTTCCAGCCGCTCGTGGGCCGGCGTCTCGAGGCCTCCACTCTGGAACGGGTCGTGCTTGACATCGCCGAGGAGCGCCCCTGCGTGTGCGCCGGTCGCATCTATGAATGGCGGCGGCTCATCCAACTTGTGGGTGATGAGCAGCTTCGGGACGAGGATCGACTCCTTCCTCTGGCCGCTCATCCTCAGGAGCCAGAACATCATCAGGCCACCTATCATGCCTATCAGGAAGTAGATCGGGTTGCTGTACATGATCGCCATGACCACGGACAGGCCGACGAACATGACCAGGAGCATTATGATCCACGAATTCTTCTGAGCGCGCTTCTGTTCCGCCTCGAGCTTCTGGGCCATGACGATCTCCTTGCCCTTCCCCGGCGGGACGACCCTGATCTTCGGCTCGTTGTTGTCCTCGGGGTTGTGGTAGGCGATGACGTCCTGCAGCTCGCCCTTGGGCAGGAAATCCACCATCGACCGTGCGAGCATCGACTTGCCGGTGCCCGGGTCGCCGATCAGTATGACATGCCTCTTCTGCTCTGCAGCCTTGCGTATGACAGTTACCGCCTCGTCCTGACCTATGACCTGGTCGACGAGCTGCGTAGGGATCTTGACGTCGGCAGTCGACTCGAACTGCTGAGCCCTCAGCCAATCCTCGATATCCGGGAGCCCGAGCTTCGCGCCCGTAGAAACATTCTCACCCATATCAGGCACACCAGTGTGTTCGAAGCTATTAAGCGTGGGTGCTAAATAAGGCTTGCGCCGCGAGTCCGATGATTGTCGCCCTAGCCAGCATGGATTCGGACGCTGCCTCGGCCGCGCGAGCACTTCCACTCACCCGAAGGCAAGTATAAGGACAGGAACGCCTCATGAACCGCCCGGTACAGGATGAGGATTGATGAGCTGGACATCGACCCGAGGGTGGTCGCCAGGCTTAAACAGGACGGAATCGAGGAACTCTACCCGCCCCAGGAGAAGGCCGTCGGGCCCGCGCTGGAAGGGGAGAACATCGTCCTTGCCATCCCAACGGCCTCCGGGAAGAGCCTGATAGCGTATCTGGCGATCCTGAAAGCGGTGCTCCGGGGAGGAAAGGCGCTCTACATAGTCCCCCTCAAAGCCCTCGCTTCTGAGAAGTACGAGGACCTCGCGAGGTTCGAGGACCTGGGGATCAAGGTCGGCGAATCGACCGGGGAGCTTGACGAGGTCGACGCGAAGCTGCACATGTACGACATCGTCATCGCCACATCGGAGAAGGTCGACTCGCTCCTCCGACACAGGGCGAAGTGGCTCGAGAAGCTGTCAGTCGTGGTGGCGGACGAGGTGCATCTCATCAACGACCCCGATCGCGGACCCACGCTGGAGGTCATACTCGTCAAGTTCAGGACTTTCAATCCCGACGCCCAGATCGTCGCGCTCTCCGCGACGATGAAGAACTCGGCCGAGCTCGCCGCGTGGCTGGGTGCGAGGCTCATCCAGAGCGATTGGAGGCCCGTCCCGCTCAGGGAAGGGGTGTGCCAGGGCGGGGAGGTCTTCTTCACTGACAACACTAGGAGGAAGCTGCTCGGGGAGGACGACCCGGTCAGCGACCTTGTACGGATGACCATCGAAGGCGGCGGGCAGACCCTGGTGTTCGTCAACTCGAGGAAATCCTGCGAATCGCTGGCCCTGTCGCTGGGGTCTACTGTCAAAGGGCTGGTCAAGGACAAGGCGGACGAGCTCGCGAGGGCCTCGAAGAGGCTTACCGGGGAGCAGGACGAGCCGACGAACATGGGCACCAGGCTCGGGAGGGCCATCAAGAACGGATGTGCGTTCCACCACGCTGGCCTGACGAGCCCGCAGAGGAAGCTCGTCGAGACGTGCTTCAAGAAGGGCCTCCTGGGGTGCATCGTAGCCACGCCCACGCTCGCGGCTGGCATCAACCTCCCGGCGAGGACGGTCGTCGTCAGGGATGTCAAACGGTACGACGCCAACACCGGCTTGACATACATACCCGTGCTGGAGGTCAAACAGATGTGCGGCCGAGCAGGCCGGCCGAGGTATGACAAGTATGGCGAGGCGGTCCTCATCGCCAGGGACGAGAACGAGAAGGACCTGCTCCTCGAGGCCTATCTCCTCGGCGAGAACGAGAACCTGTACTCGAAGCTTGGCACGGAGCCCGCCATCAGGTCCCATGTGCTGGCACTCATCGCCACGGGGGAGGTCAAGGACATGGATTCTCTGAACGCGTTCTTCGGGAAGACATTCCTTGCGCACCAGACGGAGGCATCGTACCTCGAGGACACCATCGCAGGCGTCGTCGGGTTCCTGAGGGACGAAGGGATGGTCATGGAGGGGGACGCCCTCCAGGCGACCCCGTTCGGGAGGCATGTCAGCGACCTGTACATCGACCCGATGTCCGCGGTCACGATCAGGGACGCCTTGCAGGAGTACAAGCAGGGCCAGATGTTCGGCCTGCTCCATGCCGTATGCGCGACGCCCGACATGGGACTCCTGTATCTGAGACAATCGGACTACGGGCCGATCGAGGAGTTCCTCGACGGTGTCAGAGGAGAACTCATCATCCAACCCCCGGACGACCTCGCCAAGTACGAGATATACCTTTCCGAGGTCAAGACCGCCAAGCTGCTCAACGACTGGCTCACCGAGACCCACGAGAACGATATCGCCGAGGCCTTCGGGATCGGGCCCGGCGACATCAGGAACAAGGCCGAGCGGGCGGAGTGGCTCATGCACTCGGCCGCAAGGCTTGCGGAGCTGTTCAACGACGCCGCTGTCGAACCGTCCCGTGAGCTCGTCACCAGGCTCTCGTACGGGATCAAGCCAGAGCTGCTCGAGCTCGTCAAGCTGAGAGGCGTCGGGAGGATCAGGGCGAGGGCGCTCTATTCCAGAGGGGTCAGAGGCCTAGAGGACCTCAGGAACACGTCCTATGACAAGCTGAAGCAGATCCCGAACATAGGCGAGGCCGTCGCGAGGCAGATCAAGGCGGAGCTCGGACAGTCCGACCCGGCTATGCCCCCTGCGCCCGAGGACGGGCAGAGGTCGCTGAAGGATTTCAGGTAATATTAAGATGGTCCGTCGCGATTGACCGTGTGACCGGCATGACAGAGCCAGATGTGGAAGCCGCGACAGCAGGCCTAGTGGTCTGGAAGGTCCGCGTGCGAGACGGGGAGGCGCGGGAGTTCTTGGACGCCACCGTCCAGAGGGCCGAATCGACGGGCGCGGTCGTCCTGGTCCTCCGCGGGGACATGGTTTTCGGGGCAGACCACCTCAGGAGCGCGCTCTATCACGCGAGGCGGGCCACCGCCGAGGGCAGGAACGTCTCCGACTCCATCGCCATGGAGACGCTCCTGTACGTTTCAGGGGAGCGGCAGCTCGGGAGCGCCATCAAGAAGATGGCCGCTGGCGGAAGCGACCAGGAGCTGGTCGTGGCCAAGCTGACCGGGAGCGGGTTCGGGCCCGAGCCGGGGTGGACAGAGCTGCAAGCGGTCGACGAGGATGTCTCCGTCGAGCGCCTGACGAGGTTCGGCCTGTCGCCCGAGGAGCTCGGGACCGTCAGGAAGGGGAGACCCGCGGACCTCGTCCTCGAGAGGGTCGCGGCCGTGGACATACTCAAGAGATGAGCGCGACCACGGGCTACAATAATATGAACATGAACACGATTCACCGACAGGGAGGGTCACAATGGCAGCAGTCATCGAATGCGTGCCCAACTTCAGCGAGGGACGCAGGAAGGATGTCGTTGACAAGATCGTCCATTCCATAAGGTCGGTCCCCGGGACGAAGGTCCTGGACGTCGAGAGCGACCCGGACCACAACAGGTCCGTCATAACGTACACCGGGACCAGGGAGAGCGTGGGCGAGAGCGCCTTCAGGGGCGCCAGGGCCGCGCTCGAGCTCATCGATCTGACCAAGCACAAGGGCGAGCACCCGAGGATGGGCGCGCTGGACGTCCTGCCGTTCATACCGGTCCAGGAAGCGACGATGGAGGACTGCATCGATATCGCCAACAGGACCGCGGCCAGGATCGCAAAGGAGCTCAAGATCCCGTGCTACATGTACGAGGCCGCGGCCAAGAGGCCGGACAGGAGGAACCTGGAGAACGTCCGCAGGGGGCAGTTCGAAGGGCTCAGGGAGGCCGTCCTGACGGACGACACCAGATACCCGGACTACGGGCCGAGGATGCTACACCCGACCGCGGGGGCGACAGCAGTCGGCGCCAGGATGCCGCTGGTCGCGTTCAATGTCAACCTCAGGTCGACGGATGTCAGCGTGGCCAAGGACATCGCGAAGAAGATCCGTGCCAGCAGCGGTGGGATGCCGCATGTGAAGGCCCTCGGGTTCACGCTCCAGGACAAGGGCATGGTCCAGATCTCGATGAACCTGACAGACTACACCGTCACGCCCATCTCGAAGGTCTTCGACGCCATCCGCGCGGAGGCCGACGCGCGTGGCGTGGAGATCGCGAACGGCGAGATCATAGGGCTCATACCGCTCGATGTCGTCTGCGACCTCGCAGCGCGGTTCCTCAAGCTGGAAGGGTTCACCAGCCGGCAGATCCTGGAGAAGAGGATATGGTGCTGAAGGACCTCGGCGCGCTACGGACGTTCTGCGACGAGCTGGCGAGCGACCAGCCCTCGCCCGGTGGCGGGACAGCGTCGGCAGCTGCAGGGGCCATGGCAGCCTCCCTCCTGGGGATGGTCTGCGCAATTACAAGGAAGAGCAAAAAGGCTGAGGCGCACTGGGACGAGCTCGACCAGCTCAGGGCGTCCCTGTCCGAGCTTCAGAAGGAGCTGCTGCCGCTCGCGCAGGAGGATGCGCAGGCCTACGACCTCGTGGTCGAGGCGTTCAGGAACAGGAAGGTCAAGAACGACGAGGAGAGCGCGAAGGGAGTCGAGACGGCCCTCAAGTACGCGACCGAGGTCCCCAGCAGGACCGCGGACGCCTGCCTGAGGGTTCTGAAAGCCGCGGACAGGGTGGCCGAGACAGGCTCGAAGAACGCGTACTCGGATGTCGCGGTCGCGATATACCTGGCGAAGGCGGGACTCTTCGGCGCCCTTATGAACGTAGAGATAAACCTCGACGGCAACAAGGACGAGCAGTACGTAGCCAAGCAGAGACATGACGCCCAGGCGCGCAGGTGCGACGGCGAGATCATGAGCCAGCGGGCCCTGTCCAAGCTCGGGACGAGGGGAAAAGCCTAAAGATGCTGGCTATATATCCCGTCAGGTCGTATCAGCATTGATAGACATGACGATACCTTTAATAGCGCACAGAAAAATGGGAACATCCATAGGATCTTGCCAGCGGGCAGGCTTGCTAGTACCCGTGGCGACAAGGATTTGGTGAGGTTGGCCGGCAGTTATCTCAGGAGCCTCCAGCTCGCTAAGCAGCTCGAAGAGCGTGCCAAGGAGGCCACGAAGAACAGGGAGTTCGCCGAGAAGGAGCACGAAGCCCTCCAACAGTTCATCAAGGCGTGCAAGGAGGAGGACGTGGACCTCTCGGAGGTCCAGAGCATCCTCGCCGAGTTCGAGGCGTCGATGGCCTCGAAGGACTACAACACCGCCCGCGCCAATGTCAAGAAGGCGTCAGACGCAGCCAAGACGGCCTATATCAAGAAGATCGGAGAGGTCGGCGATTCCGTCGACTCCCTACTGGCCCTCGGAGGCGTCCCGGCGACGGCGTCCAAGGGCGCCCTGGACCTGCTGGAGAAGAGCAAGGACCTGGTCGTCAGGGACGATGTCGAGGGCGCGATGAAATGCGCGAAGACCGCCTATGACGCGGCCGAGCGCGCGCTACACGAACATTTCTCAGGTTTACTATCACAGGCGCAGGAGATCATCATCCAGGCCAAGGAGATAGGCGAGGACGTCTCGGTCTACGAGGACCAGCTCCTGAGGGCGAAGACGGCCATCGAGGAGCAGGAATATGAGACCAGCGCCGCCCTGATCAAGGACGCGCTCGATGGCGCGGGCGACAACGTGAGATCGCAGGTCGGCGCGTCCGTCTCGAGGGCGGAGGAGATCATCATCGCGGGCGAAGAGCTCGGCACGGACATGACCCGGGTCAAGGCTCATGTGGACCGGGCAAAGAACTCGCTGAACCAGATGAGGATCAAGGAAGCCCTCTCATATGCGAAGCGCGCGACCAGCGACGGAGAGAACGTCATATCGAGCAAGTTCCAGGACCTGTCAAGGGAGATCAGGGACGGCATCAGGAAGCTGAAGGGTGCGAACGAGGACACAACCGGCCCCCAGGACCTCCTCGACCAGGCCCAGGTCGCGATGAAGGAGAAGAAATTCATCGAGACGTTGCGCGCACTCACGCTCGCAAAGGCGAAGATTGACAAGACTCAATTCGATTCCGTCCTCGATGTCATATCCAAGGCGAGGGACAAGTTCGTGCTGGCCAAGAAGGTCGGCATCGACATGACGAAGGCCATCGCGCTCCTCAACACCTCGCGGGACAACCTCAAGCTGGGGAAGTTCGAGGACGCCCTCAAGTACGCCGTGCAGAGCCAGGACGAGATCGAGAAATCCCTCACCGTGTTCTACAAGGCCAGGGACGACCTCGTTGAACTCGCGAAGGCGGTCAAGTTCACAACGGACCTGCGCATGGACCCGTCCGTTCTCAAGGCGGCCATGACAAACGCCAAGCGCTCGTTCGAAGCGAACGAGTACGCAGACGCCGCGCAGATCATCAAGGACGCGCTCGCGGGCTCGAGGAAGACCACCTACGAGCATGCCATGGAGATCGTCAACAGCGCGGACAACGCGGTCAAGCTCGGCAAGGCCCTCGGAGCAGACATCACAGAGGCCGAGGGCGTCCTGCACAAGGCACTCGAGGCACTCTCCAGTGAGAACATCCAGGACGGCGTCGGATTCGCCAGGAGCAGCCTGGAGGCGGCGACCGCGTCCACGAGCAGGCTACTGACGGACAGGCTCAACCGCCTGGACCTGTTCATCAAGGGATACTCCGGCACTGCGGACCTATCCGAGATAAACGAGATCATAGCGGGTTCGAGGGCGCACGTGGCGGCATCCGAGTTCGACAGGGCCAATGACAAGCTCAAGGAGATCACGCAGAAGATAGAGAAGGTCGGTCAGGAGGAGTCCGAGAGGCTCATGGGGACCGCCGCCACGAGACTCGCTGACCTTTCCAGCATGGGCGGGGACGTATCCGACCTCGAGATACTCATGAAGATGGCGAAGGACGCGCTGGACCAGCGCGTCTACGAGGACGCCTCGGGGCGGGCGAAGGAGATAGTCGCGAACGCCGACGAACAGATGATGAAGCTCATCCAGATGGAATTCTCGTCCATCAAAGACTCGATCGAGGAGGCAAAGACGATCGGTATCGACATCGAGGACGCCAAGACTGGCCTCAAGGAGGCCAGGATGAAGGCGGACTCCAAGGACCTCATGGAAGCCCACCGCGTCATCGTGGGTACCAAGGAGAAGATCAAGGAACAGATCGCCAAACACGACCGCATCAAGGAGAAGATCAACAAGGTCGAGGAACTCATCACCGAGGCGGCGAAGTCGCGTGCCGACGTGAGCGCATCGCTGAAGAAGCTGGATGGCGCGAAGAGCGTGTTCGCGAACGGCGACCTCGACGGTTCGGAGAAGACGCTCGATGGGCTCATAGATGAGACGGAGCGTAACCTCGCGATGTACCTCGCAGCCAAGTTCATCCTCAGCACCAAGGAGACCATCGACCTCGCCACGCAGAACGACATCGATGCCAGCCCTGCGGAGGCACTCCTCGCACAGTCCAAGGACCTGATGAAGAAGAAGAGCTACGAGGAGGCGCTAGCCAGGGCCAAGAATGCAGACGAGGAGGTCAGGCGGATCGTCTCCGCGGCCGTCGGACTCATGATCAAGGACCTGCAGCGGCTGCTGGTCGATGCGAAGAATGTCGGCGTCGATACCGTCGGCCCGGAGAAGCTCGCGGAGAAGGCGGCGGACCTCAACGGACAGGAGGACTTCGCAGAGGCGCTGAAATGCATCGGCGCGGCGAAGGACGACATCGACCATGTCAAGAACCTGAGCTCACAGGCTGCCGCCGAGATCAGGACCGCGCGCAGCAACCTTAGGGACGCCGAGACGCTGGATATGGAGGTCGGCAGGGCGAGGGAGCTCTTGGACCAGGCCGTCGACGCGCTCACCAGGCACCAATACGCCATAGCGCTCGAACTGTCCAGGAAATCATCGGAGGCGTCCTCCGAGGTCTCGCGGAACAGGATCTGGGAGACCCTCGAGAAGTTCAGAGAGCGTATAGAGAAGGCATCGACCGAGGGGGCGCCCATCGGCATGGCCGAGAGGTTCGTCGCCGACGGTGTCCAGGCATTCAGGGACGGAAGGTACCAGGATGCGCTCAAACTCGCCATGCAGTGCGAGGCCGAGATGGACAGGGCGGAGCTCCAGCGGGACATAAGCACGAGGGCGGTCCAGAACGTCAGGAGCAAGATGGAGGAGGCGGGCGCCGAGGGCATCATGAGCCCCAAGCTCGCCGAGCTCGTCGATACCGCCGAGACATTGCTATCCAAGGGCAGGTTCGTCGATGCGTTGACCACCGCGATGGAGAGCGGCGACGAGCTGCATCAACTCAGGGAGAACATCGATAGCGTCAGGATCGAGTTCAGCGGGGTCAAGGAGCAGGTGGAGAGGCTCAGGAAGGTAAAGATAGACACCGCCGAATGCGATGAGATACTCGACATCGCCCAGGGATTCCTGAACGGACACGAGTTCGCGAAGTGCAGGGACGCCCTCAGGAGATGCACGGAGAAGGCGGCGTCCCTGTTCGAGAGCTCCATGAGCGACGTCGTCAAGAGGAACGAGGAGCTCATATCCAGGGCGCGGGCGATGGGCATCAACACCAAGCCGTGCGAGGACCTCCTCGAGGTCGCCAAGACGTCGTTCTCGGAGAAGCTCTGGGACTTCGCCTACCAGCAGGCGCAGGCGTGCACGAACGCATGCCTCGAGCTCATTGGGAAGAAGATGTCCAGCCTCATAGGCGATGTCCGAGAGAGGACGGACGTCCTCAGCCGCATGGGTGCCGCGGTGACGCCCGTCGAGGACCTGCTCGAGGAGGCCCAGAAGGCATCGGATTGTGGCATCGCCGAGAAGGCGTTCGAAGCGGTCATGAACGCCGAGCAGAAGCTGCTCCAGATCGAGGACACTCACCGCAAATACATGGACATATCCATCGCAGCCGAGAGCGCCATCGAGACGCTCGCAGCGTTCGGGATACCCGCGAAGGAGTCCGAGAGGCTGCTGGCGCTCGCGGACATCGAGAAGGACAAGGACTACGACTCAGCGATCGAGTTTGTCGCCGAGGCGCTGGACAGCGCCAAGGCGCTCATGGAATCATACTCACCGGACATATCAGGAACCATCACCAGCTCCGGCCTGCAGGAGGGGAGCGAGGGCGAGATATCGGTCAAGCTCTCGAACACTGGACGCGCGCTCGCAAAGGACATAGAGCTGGATGTCGTCGGGGACTTCGAGATCCTCGGGACGGAGACGGTCGAGGCGCTCAGGCCGACCTCCGAGGAGACGGTCAAGGTCAAGGTCGTCCCGAAGAGGAGCGGCAACGTCCCGGTGAGGGTGAAGGTCTCGACGAAGAGGCACTTCGACGGACGCGTCCAGACGACTGACATCGAGGACGCGCTCAACGTCTACCCGGCAGGCCCGCCGTTCAGGATCGACCGGGCCGCGGATGTCGCGAGATGCGTCTCCTGCCAGGGCAGGATCAAGCCTGGCTTCGACATAGTCAGCTGCAGGTGCGGGAGCCAGCTGCACCTGGCCTGCGCGAAGAGGACCGCCCAGTGCCCGGTCTGCGGCCAGAAGTACTCGTTCTAACCGGAGCCCGCGACCCTGGCCTTGGATATCCTCACTGGCGGCGTGACGACCCCGAACGCGTTCCTCTGTTTCCGGCCGACCATGTCGATCCTCGAGAACAGGTCCTCGAGGCCTATCCCGAGCGTGGACTGCCTGACGAGCGGCCCGAGCTCGCCCTTCTCGACGCTGTACCCCTCCATCATCAGCCCCGAGAACTCCCCGGTGGCCAGGTTGGGGCGGTCGAAGGTTATCCTGAGATAGACCCCTTTCCTCGTCTCGCGTATCATCTCGTCCAGGCTTGAGTCGCCCTTCGCGACGACCAGGTTCGTGGTCGATATCGCTGGCGGGGCCCTGTATGTCCAGACGGAGCCTCCTCTCGACGAGTTGCCGGTGCTCCTGATGCCGTCCTTGCCGGCCGTGTAGCTGTCATGGAGATACGACACGAGCCTGCCCCTGTCGATTATCTTCTTCTTGGACGCCGCCGTGCCCTCACCGTCGAAGGCCGTGCTGCCCACGGCCCATTCGATGCGGGGCTCGTCGCTGACCGACAGGTCCTCGCTGCCGATGCGCTTGCCCAGCTTGTCGACGAGGTAGCTGCGCTTCCTCTGGATGCTCTCGGCGTTCGCCCCTCCGCCGACCGCGTGCGCCAGTATGTATCCGAACCCCAACGGGTCCATGATGACCGGGTAGTCGCCCGTCGGGATGTTCACCTGCTTCAGACCCTTTATCGCATGCTCGCGTGCGCTGGTGCCGACCTTGTCTGCCACTCCGCGCTCCAGCCTCCGGCTCGAGGACGCGTCAAAACCCGAGAACATGGCGGTCCCGTCCTTCGCGACCGCGTCAGCGAACATGTCGACGGATGTCATCGCCTGGTGAGAGCAGAACCCGTTGCTGTTCGCGAGGGTCACCTCGCACACAGACACGTTCGCGTTCGCGTTGACGGAGGTCACCCTCTTGTCGTCCTCCGCCACCCGGGCCATGTCCGAGACCAGGTCCACGACCTCGTCAGGTTTAATCTCCGCAAGCCGTTTCTCGAACAGTCCACCCATGGGCTTCGGAGCGGATTTCCCCGGAAGGCCCTTGAAATCAGGGTCGGGGGTTCCTGCCTTCGCGAGCGATGAGGCGAGCTCCGCGGCGCGCATCACGGATGCGCGGTCGTGTCCGGTACAGTACGCGAACCCCATGGACCCGCGGTCGTATGTACGGATCCCGACGCCTGGATCCTCGAGCACGCTCGCCTGTTTGACCGAGCCCCTCTCGATGTCGACCGAGATGTACCTCGAGTTTGTCACGATGACGTCGCAGTCCGATGCGCCCCCGGTCCTGAGCTTCTCAACCGTCTTCCGCGCGAGTGATTCCATGTCGACCATTTGACCACCTCTCAGGCGAGACCTCCGACGACGACATCCGACACGCATATGTGAGGCCCACCATCGGTCGTCCTAGCCTCCTGGCCGCCCTTCCCGCAGTATCCGGGGTCGGTCAGGACGAAGTCGTCGGCGACACACCTCACTTTCTTGAGGACCTCGAGTATCAGCCCGGACAGGGACGCGTCCCGGTACCTCTGCCCGATCTCACCCTTCCGTATCTCGTACGCCTCGTCGCACTTGAACATGAACTGCCCCTTGGCAGGCTCCACATACCCATACTGTGCGCCCTGGATCAGGAGCCCGTCCTTCATCTCCTCCATCATCTCGTCCTTCTTCCACTCGCCGGGCCCGATGTAGGTGTTGCTCATCCGGATGATGGGCGTGCTGTAGAACGCCTGGGACCTGGCAGCCCCGTTCGGCTCCACCCCCATGCGGTTCCCGGTCTCGATGTTGTGCATGTACCCTTTCAGGACACCGTCCTCGATCAGAACATGCTTCTTCGACTTCACGCCCTCCCAGTCATATGCGAAGTACCCGAACGTCCTGGGGACGGTCGCATCGTCTATGAGCGAGACCTGTTCGTTCGCCACCTGCTCGCCGATCCTCCCCTCGAGCACGGAGGCGCCCGCGATGACCGCATCCGCCTCGCACGCGTGGCCGAAGGCCTCGTGGGCCAGGAGTCCGGTCATCTTGTTGTCGAGAACGCACATGAACTTCCCCGCGGGCACCGGCTTCGAGTCTAGGAGCCTTATCGCCTGGTCCGCCGCCTCGACACCGATCTGCTCGCCCTCCTTGGACTTCATCAGCTCGTAGCCGACGACGTTACCGATCGACCCGTGCCCCCGCTGCATCACCCCTCCGTCCTTGGCCCATGCCGAGCACGCGCCCAGGCTCCAGACCTCCCTGGTCCGGATGAGCGTGCCGAATGAGTTCGCCACGACCCTGTCACCCTCGAAGTCGTCGTACCTCGAGTTCGTGCTGACGATGCGTTTATCCCTTCCGCGCATGGACTGGTCCCGCTCGAGTGCGTATCTGAGTTTGTCCTCGATGGGGACATCCGACGGACGGATCCTGCACTTGTAGACATCCGACCGCCTGACGGTCTTCCCCTTCTCGATCGTGAACCTGACCTTCGCCCGCCTCTGGGCGACCTTGGCCATCCTGACGGCCGATTCGGCGGCCGCGTTCAGCGAGGACTGCTTGAGGTCGTTCGTGACCGCGAACCCCCACGCACCCCCCATGAACGCCCTGACCCCGCATCCCGACTCGATCTGCGCGGTCACCGCCCGGCTCCTGCCGTCCATGACGATGATGTTCGTTCCTGTGACTGACTCCATCCGCAGGTCCGCGAACTCAGCGCCCTTCCTGCGGGCCAAGTCTATCGTCTTCGTCGCTAGGTCTTCCACACCAGGCCCTCCCAAGGAGGCACCTTGAAAGGAGTGCCGGGAATTGAAGGTATCGGAACAGCCTCAGGTCCTCTCGAACCTGCACTCGCGCGAAGCCGCATCGACGAACACGCCCTCCGAGACCATCCTCGCGAGGTTCTCGATGTCCCCGGACATCGAACGGTCCTCGGTCAGCCTCGGGACCTTCTGCCTCAGGACGCGACGCACCTTCTCGACCGCCGGGCTGGAGGCCTGGGATATGAAGTCCAGGCCCTGCGCGGCCGCCATGAACTCGATGGCGATGACCTTGCTTACGTTGTCGATGATCAACCTCGCCTTCCACGCGCTCGTCGTGCCCATGCTGTTGTGGTCCTCCTGGTTGGCGCTCGTGGGTATGGAGTCCGCCGAGGCCGGGTGCGTCAGGACCTTGTTCTCGGAGACTATCGACGCAGCGACGTACTGTGGGACCATCATGCCCGAGCTCACGCCCCCGTGCCCTGTCAGGAACGCCGGGAGCCCGCTCAGCTTGTGGTCCACGAGCCTCGCAACGCGCCTCTCAGCGAAGTTGCCGATCTCGTGCACTCCGAGGCCGAGATAATCCATCGCGAGGGCGATCGGCTGCCCGTGGAAGTTGCCTCCCGATATCACCGCCCCGTCGTCGGGGAAGAAGAGCGGGTTGTCCGTCGCGGAGTTGACCTCGACCCGCAGCACGTCCCGCGTGTGCCAGATCGAGGCCAGGGACGCGCCCAGCACCTGCGGTATGCACCGTAGGGTGTAGGCGTCCTGGACCTTGGAGCAGTGCTTGTGGGAAAGCATGATGTCGCTCCCGTCGAGCAGGGACCGCATGTTCTGCGACACACGGACCTGGCCCGCGTGGGGCCTGACCTTGGAGATGCGCTCGTCGAACGCGGTCGATGTGCCCCTGAGGGCCTCCAGCGAGAGCGCGGCCGCGACCTGGGCGTTGTCCGCAAGGTTGGCCGCATCCCTGACCGCCAGGGTCCCGATCGCCGTCATCGCCTGAGTGCCGTTGATGATCGATATCGCCTCTTTGGGGCCGAGAACGAGCGGCTTGATGCCCTTCCGAGCCAGCGCCTTCGCGCCGGGTTCGACCCCGCTCCCCGCATCCGCCTCGCCCTCGCCTATGAGCACTAGGCCGAGATGGGCCAGCATGGCGAGGTCCCCGCTCGAGCCGACGGATCCCTGCCTGGGGACCCGGGGGTGGACACCGGAATTGAGCAGGTCCAGGAACACCGCAGCGATCTCGGACCTCACGCCGGAATACCCCTTCGCGAGCGCGTTGGCCCTCAGCAGCATCATGGCCCTGACGACCTCGGCAGGATACGCCTCGCCGACGCCGCAGGCGTGGCTCCTGAGGAGGTTCACCTGGAGCGCCCTCAGCTCATCGTGCTCGATCCTCACATCGACCAGGTCGCCCACGCCCGTGTTGACCGCGTATATCTTCGCGTCGTCGTCTATGAGCGCCTGGAGGGACTTCCTCGCATCGTCCATCCTGACCTTCGCGCGCGGGTCCAGCTCCGTCCTCGCCCCCGCTCTCGCGACCCTGACTACATCCTCTAACGTGAGCGTCTCCCCGTCGACCGGCACATGGTCCCTGGGTTCCCCTGATCCGTCGGTCATGCAGAGTCCACCGATTGAACTGCTACTCGCATCCGCCTAGCTGTACCTGAATCTAACGGTCGCGTTCAGGGTCCCTTCTCCGGGACGGGCACGAACTTGTACCCGTAGTGTATGACCCCCGAGGGCCCCTCCTCGCTCAGCTTCCTCAGCGAGGACCTGACCCTCGTGCCTATCTTCAGGTCGCACGGCTCGCAGTCGATGACCTGACCTGTCACCTTCACACCTTCGTCGAGCTCCACCATCGCGATCACATAGGGCTTCATCAGGGACAGCTCCTCCAGCCCCTCGTACACCTCGGAGAAGGAGAATATGGCCCCCTCCCCCTTGAGCTTGATCGGCTCGATCTTGCCGACGCTCCTCCTGTGACAGACCGGGCAGAGCGCCCTCGGAGGGAAGTAGCACTTACCGCACACGTTGCACTTGAAGCCGAACATGTTGTAGCGGCTCGGGTTCTCGCGCCAGTATCTCGGTGCCGTCGCCATCTCAGACCCTCCTGAAGACATGGACCACGACGGTCGCGCCGGTCCCGCCCACATTGTGCGTGAGCCCGACCTGGGCGTCCTTGACCTGCCTCTTGTCCGCCTTCCCCTTCAGCTGGGTCACGATCTCGACGGCCTGCGCGAGGCCCGTCGCCCCGATCGGGTCGCCCCTCGCCTTGAGCCCTCCGGACGGGTTCACTGCGACCTCGCCTGAGAGGGAGGTCTTGCCCTCCTCGGTGGCCCTGCCGCCCTGGCCCTTGGGGAAGAACCCCAGGTCCTCGATGGCCAGTATCTCGCTTATCGTGAAGTTGTCGTGCACCTCGGCGACCTGGATGTCCTTCTGGGTCAGCCCCGCCATCTTGAACGCGCGCGCGGCGGCCACCCTCGTGGCCTCCATCGTGCATATGTCCTTCCGGTGGTGCAGCGCGAGGGTGTCGCTCGCCTGGCCTGAACCGATGATCTCGATGGGCGTGTCGGTGTATTTCATCGCGGCATCGAGCGGACAGAGCACGACCGCGGCTGCGCCGTCCGAGCTGGGGGCACAGTCGAAGACCCTGAGCGGGGACGATACCAGCGGGGACCCGAGCACGGTCTCCCGCGTGATGGCCCTCTGGAACTGCGCCTTCGGGTTCAGCGAGCCATGCTTGTGGTTCTTCACGGCGACGTCCGCCATCTGCTCCCGCGTGGTGCCGTACTGGTGCATGTGCCTGAGGGCGATCATCGCGTGCAGGCTAGGGAAGGTCGCCCCGAGGACGGTCTCCCACTCCTGGTCCGCAGCCGACGACTGGATCATGGCCGACTCAGTGTCGCTGACATCGGTCATCTTCTCCGCGCCGCCGACGACCACTATGTCGTGGAGCCCGGATGCGACGGCCATGAACCCCTGCCTCAGGGCGAGGCCGCCGGACGCGCCCGCGGCCTCGATCCTGGTGGCCGGTATGTTGTCCCTCGCGAGGCCGGAGTAGTCGGCGATGAGTGCGCCTATGTGCTCCTGATCTATGAACCTGCCAGCGGACATGTTGCCCACATAGAGGGCGTCTATCTTGTCCGCCCCTATGTTGGCGTCCGCGACCGCCGCGAGCCCGGCCTTGATGCCGATGTCCCTGAAGGACTCGTCCCAAAGCTCACCGAACTCGGTGGCGCCTACGCCTATGACTGCTACACGTCTCATCTTCATTCGCCTCCCAGGAGTATCTTGCCCCTGAACTTCGCATAGGTCGCGTAGTCCAGGTACTTGTGCTTCGCCATCAGCTCCTTGACCGACGGCGCCTTCTGCCTCTGGAACCCGGTCATCGCGTCCGTGACCGTTATGTCGAAGGCGTCGGAGCCGGCCCCGGAACCGTACGCGACGGCGAATATCCGGTCGCCGGGTTTCGCCTCGTCCAGAATGGCCGAGAGGCCCAGCGGAACGGCGCCGGAGTACGTGTTCCCTATCTGTGAGACCACGAGCCCGAGCTTGATCTGCTCCTCGTTGAACCCGAGCTGCTTCGCGACCCTCGTCGGGAACTTCCCGTTGGGCTGATGGAAGACCGCGTGCGTGTAATCGCCGGGCTTGGTGCCGATCTTCTCCAGCAGGCCCTTCGCCCCGCTGACGACGTGCTTGAAGTATGCCGGCTCGCCTGTGAATCTGCCGCCGTGCCTGGGATACATCTGCCCCTCCCGTCTCCAGAAATCGGGGGTGTCGGTCGTGTACGAGTATGTGTGGTCGATCCTGGCGATCATGTCCTTCGAACCGATCAAGAAGGCCGCGCCACCAGCAGACGCCGAGTATTCGAGCGCGTCGCCTGGCGCGCCCTGGGACGTGTCGGCCCCGATCGCGACGCCGTACTTGACCATACCCGCACCCACAAGCCCCATGCACGCCTGGATGCCGGCCGTGCCGGCCTTGCATGCGAACTCCAGGTCCGCGACCGTGAGGTCGGGGGAGGCCTCTATCGCCTCGGCGACGATCGTCCCCGACGGCTTGACCGCGTAGGGGTGCGATTCCGAACCGACATAGATGGCGCCTATGTCCTTCGGGTCGACGCTGACGCGCCTCATCATGTTCCTCGCGGCCTCGACCGCGATGGTGATCGTGTCCTCGTCCGGGGACGGGACCGACTTGCTGCTTATCATCAAGCCCTTGCCCATGGCCTTCCCATCGACGCCCCAGACCTTCCCGATCTCCTCGGGGGTTATCCGGTAGCGTGGCACATACGCTCCGTAGCTGACGATTCCAACATCCATCTTATCAACATCCTCGTCTCATCCGAGCGAGCTGAGCTTCTCGACCAGCTCGCTCGTTCCAAGCTCTGTCCTTATCAACGGCAGGCCCTCGAGCTCCGCCAGCCTTATGGCGAGCTCGTCCACCTGCTCCGGCTTCTGGTACACGACCATGGCCGGCTTCAGCGGGTGGGCCCGTATCGCGATCATGGGGGAGCGGCCGAATCTGACACCTGTGAACACCAGGGCCCTCTGGCTGCTCCACCCGTATATCTTGAGGTAGTCGAACGAGTTCAGGGATGTGATCGCCCTCACGCTGTCTATGACGGTGTATCCGTGGATGTGCTTGTCCAACGGTATCGCAGGCGTGAGGTTCTCCCCGCCAATCATGTTCACCAGGTCCGTCGCGAGCACCTCCGCGGAGTACTCCTTGATGGAGATGATGGAGTCCGTCTTGGCCGCCAGGGAATACTGCTTGAGTACGTTCCCACCGGTCTTCTCATCGATCTCGAGGAACGCATCGACAATCTTCCGAATCGTCATGATGCCTGGGGACTTCCTCCGTCCCGCCTCGTAGTCGCTTATCACCGAAGGCGACACTCCGAGATGCTTAGACAGCACCTGCTGGGAGATGTTGAACTGCTCCCTCCACTTCCTGATGGTCTTCCCAGGGTCTTCGGAGAGGCAAATCTCCCCTGCAATCTTCTCCCGGACCTGGTCTCGCATGCGTGAGGGAGCATAATCTGCTCTATAAATAGTTGACGAACGAGGCAAACGGCAAAAGCCGATGATTCTTCGCCTGGACGTGCACCAAGATACGGCCAGTCAACGGCTGCAACTAGTCGTCTCAGGACCGCGCGAGGTCGTGAAGGATTGCGACAATTCCGAACGACGCAGAACGCAGCCTCCGCATGAGGCCCCACGCGCGGAGAGCTCTGCATTAGGAATAAATAAGGCCCCTCTTCTATCCCTCTTCCGCGCGGACACATCGGGGTAGTGGTCTAGCTTGGTATGATCCGTGGTTCGGGACCACGTGACCGTCGGTTCAAATCCGACCTACCCCACTCATTTTCCACACCACCTCGTCTCAGAGAGGTCTCGGGGGACGTTCAGCACAAGGACCGGCGTCATGCCCCTGCCGCATGCAGGCGCGCATGTCACAGCAAACATTCATATCTCGACTGAGGGTTCCCAAGCAACGGGAAAACATGGACATCGAAAGGGCAGTCGCAGAGGAACTCTCAGGCTACAGCAGCAAGTCATACGTGACCGCCATATCCGGGTTCAACAGGATCCAGGGGACGGCGATGTACCATGAGGCGGCGGAGTACGTCAGGGATGAACTCATAGGTATGGGCATCGAGGACGCTGCGATCGAGCAGTTCAAGGCGGACGGCAAGCAGATGTTCTGGACCTGCGTCGCGCCGCTGGGCTGGAGCATCCGAGGCGCGGAGCTCAGGATGGTGGAGCCGGACGAACGCCTCCTGGCAAGGTTCCATGACATACCGATGTCGCTCCACACTTTCAGCAAGGGGACGCCGAAGGAAGGAGTCACCGCGGAACTCGTCGACGTGGGCGCAGGGACCTCGAAGAACGATTACCTGGGAAAGAAGGTCAAGGGCAAGATCGTCCTCGCGTCTGGCATGGGCAGGACCGTCCATCGGCAGGCCGTGGTCAAGCGCGGCGCGGCGGGGGTCGTCACCTACGGGCTCAGCCGCGAGATACCGAACCATCGCGAGGCCGCGGACGTATTGGACGCCCACGGATACCATGGCATATGGCCGACTGCGGAGAACATGGACAGGACCACTTTCGGGTTCTCGCTCAGCATGCGTCAGGGCATGCACCTGAAGCAGATGCTGCGGGACGGGAAGAAGGTGCGGCTCAACGCGAAGGTCGACGCGAAACTCACGACGGGCAAGCTCGAGATTGTGACCGCCACGATCCCTGGCACCGACAAGCGGGACGAGGAGGTCATACTGGTCGGGCACCTGTGCCATCCGAAACCAGGCGCAAACGACAACGCATCCGGGTCCGGGACCATGATGGAGGTCGCAAGGACCGTCATGAAGCTCATAAAGACGGGGAAGATCGACAGGCCGAGGAGGTCGATCAGGTTCATCTGGCTCCCTGAGACGACAGGATCTTCCGCATATCTCGAGCGCCACGAGAAGAAGCGCGACAAGTTCATCGCGGGCATCAATGTGGACATGGTCGGTGGGGACCAGGACAAGCTAAGATCCACGCTCATCATGGACCGGACCCCGGACTCCGTCCCATCTTACATCAACGACCTCGGCGCCTTGGTCATGGAGAAGGCCGTGAATGACCTAGACAAACCGATCACACGAGGGTGGGGCGCCACCTTCAGATATGCAGCCAGAGCGTTCTCCGAGGGGACGGACAACTCCGAGTTCAACGAGAGCACGATCAGGGTCCCGACCATCAGCTTCGGCCAGTGGCCCGACATGTACTACCACACGAGCATGGACACCATCGACATGATCAGCGAGGACAGCCTCATGAGGATCGGCTGGATATGCGCGGTCACGCTCCTGACAGTCGCGGACGCAGACGAGAAGAAGGCACTGGAGCTCGCGAGCATGACATGTGCCGGCGGCACGGAGCGGATAGCGGCTGCGGGAAAGACGGCCTCGATCGAGATCTTCGGGAAGCTGGGCAAAGGCGCGTCCGCTGACGAGCTAGCAGCCGTGGCCGACCACCACAAGGACAGGATCAACCACATCACGACCCTCGAGCAGAACGCCGTGAGGTCCGTCACAAGACTGGCCAGGTCCGATAGGCTCGACGCATTCTTGGACCGGTGCTGCGCCGACCTCGGAGATGAGGGACGCAGGGAACTGGAATGGTTCACCGAGGTCACGCGGCTCGTGGCCGCTGAGAAGGGACTCAAGGCGCTCCCGAAACGCAAGGAGTCCGAACCGGAGAAGGAGTCCAAGCGGCTCATCCCTAGGAGGATGTTCAAGGGACGGCTCGACTACGAGCGCATCAGCGATTTCATGGGGGACGACGCCTGGGAATGGTACGAGACGGTCGAGGACAAGGACCCTGACTTCTTCAGGAAGGTGTACGACGGGCTCAACTTCGTGGACGGGAAGAGGTCGCTCCACAGCATCATAAGAGCCGTCTCCGCGGAGTTCGGGCAGACAGACTACTCGATGATGATGAAACTCATGCGGGACCTCGAACGGATGGAGTACATCTCATTCCGCTGATACCCACCCCCTGAGCCCCGCGGAGGCCTACGCGGTGGGGAGGAGCACATGGAACGTCGCGCCGGCCGAGTGGTCGCCCCGGACCCGGTCCTCCACCCAGACCCGACCACCATACTGGTCCACTATGGACCGGACGATGGACAGCCCGAGCCCGATGCCCGTCCCGCCGGACACCCTGGGGGCGAACCGCGCGAAGATCTGCTCCTTCTTGTCGTCAGGGATGCCTGTCCCGCGGTCCGAGATCCTCGTGTCCCAATACTCGCGGTTCCCCTCGGTCACCCTGGCGATCCGTATCTCCACATCCACCGTCTCACCTGAGGTGTATTTGATGGCGTTGTTGAGCAGGTTCTGGAAGAGGTCGTGCATAAGCTCGTTCGCTCGGACCATGCAGGTCGGTTCGTCGGATGCCATGGTGACACGAAGCCTCTTTTCTGGCCGTGATTCCCTCATCTCATCAGCGAGCCCGTTCAGGGTTGGGACCAGGTCTACGGTCAGCAGGCGCTCGGACCCCTTCTCGCGGATGTAGACGAGTTTCTTGACGCGGGCTATGAGATCGTTGCTCAGCTCGATCTGTTTCCTTCCCTTCTCGAGTGCCACGGTCCGCTGCTCAGGAGTGGCCTCCGGACGCCTCGCCATGGTGACGAAGAAATCAATCGCAGTGTTGTGATTACTTATGTCGTGGAACAGCAACTGGTTCAGCATTTCGAGGTTCTCATTGGTCTGAACGACCTCTCCTATCGCCCCAGAGTTGCGGAACGCTAGTGACACGATCGAGCCGAAGACGCTCATGAGCTCGAGCAGGTCCTTCTCGAAGAATACGTCACTCTCCCTGTCAGTGGCGTATATGACCGCGACAAGATCGTTCCGGCGGTCCTTGAGGGGTACGGCGAACATGTCGTGCCTCCTCCGCGTCGCCTCATCTGGAGGCACCTCGGCCGATGTCATCTCTGACATGACCGTGCGGTCCTCATCCGTGAACGGGACATGGCCCAGCCTGGCATCGGTGAGCTGCTCCGACGGCATCCAGAACAGGTTGTCGGTGAACCTGAAGAGTGGGTCGCAATCGTTGCTCACGACGCGTTTGGGGATTGCGCCCGTGGGTGCACGGTCCCGAGTCGAAAGTATCACCCGATACGCGTTCTCCAACGGGTCCCAGAGGGCCGCGGCGCAGTTTCTGAAACCGAGCTCCTCAGCCAGGAACTCCGCGGACCCAGACAGGATCAGTCCGTCTTCCCGGAGTGAGACAAGGTTCGTAGCGAGGTCGAGCATCCTCGCGAACACCTTCGCTCGGGAGCTGTTCGCGGATATGAGCTTCTCCTGGCTCCGCCACACGTTCGAGAGCTCGATGGCGATGGACGCAATCGATGCGACAATCTCGATCTTCGAGATGGTCTCGGACGTAGGCTTGCGGTGGTCCGACGTCTCCAGTATCTCGATGCAGCCCAGCTCCTTGCCGTCCTTGTCGAAGAGGAGCGTGTCGATGAAATCCATCGGATGCCAGTGATCCGGGCTCTCTCGCGGCGGTATCTTCTTTGGGAACCCCTCGTAGAACGCTGTATCATAATCGTCTATGACGACGTACTCTCCTGGAACGAAATATGAGAGGAAGCCTATCTTCTCTGAAATGCGCAGGGTCTCCTTCCAGCTGTCCTTATCGTAGACGACTTTGCGGGCCTCACGCGCCTGAGCCTCGGGGAACCCTACGAGGGCGCACACATTCCACGCACTCGTGGCCGGGTCGGTCCGATATATGGCTAGCTTCTTGATGGGGAAGAGATCGACCATCGCCTGGCCTATCAGTTCCAGAATCCTCTCATCGTCCTTGTGCAAGAGAACGGCCAGCGTGATCTCAAGAATCTTCGTGGGCAGATCAGACACCTCGGCGGAGGGCTGTCTCTCAGCGGGAGTCGCACCCTTCGCGCTCGACTGCGCACCAGGCTCATGACCGTCCTCCATAATTCCCGACCCAGATATCCGTCCATGCATATGAATCGAATCCAGACAAGGCCGACATAACGTTGATAAGGGCGCAAGGGGCTTCCGCCGCTTGTGGGTGTTTCAGAATCGAAGGCATGGGGGATACTCATCCTGTGTATGAGTCCCAACTGGCTATCCATAATCGGGGCTGCCCTCGGGTTGCTCTCGGTCTTCTTCGCCTGGATCATCGGCGATGCGAGGATGATTATGCACAATCCGATATCTTCGAACGGAATCGAAGATCCTCGTGCCTTGGTGGGACCGTATTGGTTCATCCTCGACCTGATCCAACGTTCGACGGCAGATATGGCCATGTATGGCACCCTGTTCCTGATAGGGACCGTACTTGCAGTCGCGACACCCCTGGGAGGCATCGCTCAGGCAACAGGTCTCATCGGGGTCATCCTGACGTACAACTCTGCAGAGAACGCCTTCACGACACACTTGATGTCCCATGCGGCGTTCGGCGCGGGGTACTACCTTGCGCTCCTGTCGACCCTGCTCACCATCTACAGCCTCAAGCCACCGATTCCAGCGATTCAAGGGTCCAGGCACGTCCGCGTCATCGGGCGAGTGACCGCGATGAGTCCCCGCTCAACAGGGCTCCAGAGATGAGCCGCAGGAAAACAACCTATTTATCAGGGGACGCGTTTCCACCAAACAAGCAGGTGTAATCTAGCTGGTTAGGATTTTGGCCTTCCAACTATCCAATCGATATTAAAAATTGGAGAGGGACGAAAGCCAACGGCCCGGGTTCAAATCCCGGCACCTGCACTTTCGTTCCGTTGAGTTTCAGTTCAGCCCGTCTCGCAATTTCTGCAATACGTCTTAGACCTGTTCCTCGTCTCCATGCGCAGGCTGATGTGCGAGGGCATAGGTCTCATCGAACTGCTTCGCCTCAGCAAGCGCTAGCTGCTGGATGAAACAGTGGGGGTGAAAGTTGGCGACCTTCTTGTGCTCCATGCTCTCGTAGTCGTCTTCCGATGGTATGTTCGTCTGCTTCGGCATCCTCGTTTTGAACATCGTGCTCACCTATCCCGCGATAGCGGCGTACTCACACTCTTCAGGAACTGCTGGTTCCGTTTCCGGATTCAGGCTTCGGCCGATCTCCTTCAGATCATCCAAGAGATCGGCGATGTCTGTGACATCTTCTCCAAGACCTGACATCTCGCCAACGAGATCCTCCAGGTCCTGCAGCGTGTGGGTCTTCACCCATTCGATTGCCTGAGCGTTGAGGACCGCTGCCTGTCGCACCTCATTCCTGCGCTTCATTGCATCCCATCCAAGTGGTTTGTCTGACGATTTGTCAGCTGAAACGCCATATGTCGCTTCTATGTATTTATAGCTTGCTGGAATGACGACCAATTTGGGCCAGGACCGTCTGACCAAGTGCACCGGACCGACTATGAAATCTCTACGAGATTTCTACACCTGGACACTGCAAAACTCCGCCTGAGACGGGTGGCGTCACCTATGGACCTCGTCGGACGGCTGAAAGAAGCCGTCTCCGCAGCGCCCGAGGACAACGCATACGGCGCGGGAAACTATTTTATCGAGACAACCGCATTAGACGCTAAAGCCAGGTGGTACTGGAATTGGGGTTGCTGGATTCGCTGTTCAACAAGGAGAACAAGCTCCTATCAAAGGCGAGGAAGGACGTCGCCAGAGTGGACATGCTCGAGAAGAGCGGCAGAAGGGGAGAGGCGCTCTCGGACCTCGAGAAGACGAGTGCGATGCTCCGCGAGAACATGATGTACATCGGCAAGCTGAAGCACGACTTCTCCCAGGTCTTCGCTGCGGTAGGGGTCAGGTACATATCCTACGACAAGGCCCAGCAAGCGAACGACGCTGCGAGGGTGTCGCTCCAACTGGACCCCTCCAACCCAGAGGCCATGGGCGTTGCGGGAAGGGCGTCGCTCAGGTTGGGCAACAAGGCTGAGGGGATGAACTGGCTATTGAAGGCCGTCGCCGTAGCCCCTCAATCCGCTGAACTATGGTCTGTCCTGGGCGAGGCGCACGACGCATCAGGGGATGCCCAGGCCGCGATCGAAAGCTATCGGCGAGTGCTCACGATACACCCTGAAAGCATAGTCCACTACGATAGGATACTCGCACACGCCCCGAAAGACGTGAACACCATCAAGGGCAAGGCGCAGGCCCTCGCCAAGCTCGGCAGGTACGACGAATCCGCGGCGGCCTACATGAAGGGCATCGAGATCGAGGCGAAGGACAAGGATCTCTGGATAGGGCACGCTGCGGCTCTCAACCTCGCGGGGATGAGCGAACAGGCGCTGGAATCGCTGAAGGAAGCGCTCAAACTCGCACCAGACGAGGTCTACATTCTCGACAACATCGGCCGGATAGAGCACAAGCTCGGAAGGACGGAGCAGGCGCTGAAGAGTTTCTCAAGAGCCACTGTGATAGACCCGAAGAGCAAGATCGTGTGGAACGAACTCGGCGTCGTGCAGGAGGAACTTAACATGGTCGACGATGCGATTGCCTCGTTCGACATGGCACTGGCTACCGACCCGAACGATCTGAACGTCCTGACGAACAGGAAGAAGACTCTGCTCAAGTGTGGGCGGTTCACGGATGTGCTGGCCACCTGTGACCGGATCATACTGCTCAACCCGAGGGATGCGGAATCCCTCCTGGACAAGGCCAAGGCGCTCCATGCACTGAACAGGCATCAGGAATGCATAACCTTCGCAGAGGCGTCGCTGCATGTCAAGCCAGACGTGAAAGATGCGATGAAACTCAAGAAGGACTGTCTCATCAAGCTCGGAAGGCACGCGGATGTCATAGAATGGACCAACCTGATGCTCAGCAGCGACCCGACGGACCACGCCACGATGCATGACAAGGGCGTCGCCCAGATGATGATCGGAAAGCCGCAGGACGCGGTGAAGACCTTCGAGAAGGCCCTCAAGTCGGCGCCGCAGCGGCTGGAGATCCTCGTGAGCCTCAAGGACGCATACAGGGATCTCAAGAAGGACCAAGATGTCGTGAGCACCTGCGACAGGATCCTCGAGGTGGACCCCGCCAACAAGGATGTGCACTTCGACCGAGCGGTCGCACTGGACAGGCTGGAGAGATACGATGATTCGCTGGCGGCCTACAGGCTTGCGCTGAAACACGACCCGAACAGCCAGGACACGTTCTACAACATCTCTGCGCTCTACCTCAGGCTCGGGAAGACCAGGGAGGCGATGGACTACTCCAAGCAGGGATTGTCGGCGAACCCCACCAGTGCGAAGCTCTGGAAGATCAGAGGGGACGCGGCATTCCAGGCCAAGGAGCATGAGGAAGCCGTGGAAGCGTACAGGAGGACGACCGAGCTAGACCCTGCCGACAAGGGAGCGTTCAGGGCGATGGGCAAGTCGTTCATTGAACTCAAACGCTACGAGGAGGCCCTCGCGTCATACGACCATGCGCTGAAACTCGACCCGAGGGACTCGGACATATGGGCCCTCAAGGCCATCGCGCTCGAATGGCTCGAGCGGCACGAGGAGGCTCTGGTTGCGACAAAGGAGGCGATCCACTGGAACCAGAGTTCGCCCGACCTGAGGGTCAGGGAAGCCATGACCCTCACGACGCTCGGACGGCTGGACGAGGCCGTCACCGCGTACGATCAGGCGCTCAAGATAGCCCCGAAGAACATCTCAGTCCTGAAGGGCAAGCTGGGCATACTGAAATCACAGAAGAGGAACGAAGATGTCGTGTTCGCGGCGAACCTGATACTAGCACTTTCACCGAAGGACAAGGATACTCTCGTCGACAAGGGGAGCGCACTCCTGTTCCTGAAGAAACCGAGCGAGGCACTCGCATGCTTCAACAAG
>Ga0315278_10000141_pt1 | contig 63987 bp, 68 predicted proteins | sample YL17G06_0_MG_FD_203880 | JGI IMG/M metagenome (GOLD analysis project Ga0315278, IMG submission 203880) | Sediment microbial communities from Yellowstone Lake, YNP, Wyoming, USA - YL17G06_0 | ecosystem: Environmental > Aquatic > Freshwater > Lake > Sediment | place: USA: Wyoming | collected... | reverse complement strand
TTAAGAGGCCTCGGCTGGCAGGTAATTCCACCCAAAGCCACTTTTTACGTCTGGGTGAAGATCCCGAAAAACGAAAGCTCCATAAAGTTTGCTTCGATGATACTGGCGAAGGCGAATATGGTGGTTACTCCGGGCGTTGGATTCGGCAGATACGGCGAAGGTTATATCCGTTTCTCGCTCACCGTTCCAGTTGAGAGGATCAAAGAAGGAATATCGCGGTTAAAGAAGATATTTTAATGACGGTATGCTATCTTGGTATAGGGTCAAATCTGGGTAACAGGAGAAGCAATATTAAACTCGCTGTCGCAAAGATAAACGTCTTAAAGGATACAAAAACCCTTCGCTTATCCCGCATAATCGAGACTGAGCCTGCCGGCGGACCCGCCGGACAGGGTAAATTCTTGAACGCCTGCCTTAAGATCAAAACAAAACTTCCGCCCTTAACACTTCTTCGTAAATTAAAACAGATCGAAATTCAGCTTGGCCGTAAGAAAACTGAGAGGTTTGGCCCGCGCACCATCGATCTCGATATTCTTCTTTACGGGGATAGGGTGATCAATAGGAAAGAGCTTGTTGTTCCGCACCCCAGGATGTTCGAGCGGGAGTTCGTGACTAAGCCCTTGTCAGAGGTTATATGATAGTCATCCGCGATATTAAGAAAATGCAGGAAGTTTCAGCGCGCCTAAAGATTAAAGGCAGCTCAATTGGTTTTGTCCCGACGATGGGCGCTCTACATGAGGGGCACTTGAGCCTTATCCGCAGGGCGCGCAAAGATAACGATGTTACGGTCGTCAGCATTTTTGTTAACCCTGCACAATTCGGCCCAGGTGAGGACCTTAAAAAATACCCCCGTCCGTTGAAACGTGACCTCCAGCTTTGCCGTAAAGAGGATGTCGATTTCGTTTTCAACCCATCGGTAAAAGATATGTATCCGAAATGCTTCGCCGCTTTCGTCGAGGTGGAGGGTTTAAGCGGCTGCATGTGCGGAGCGTCCAGGCCCGGACATTTCAGGGGGGTGGCTACGGTCGTTGCAAAACTCATAAATATCGTCGGCTGCCGCACGGCGTACTTTGGGAAGAAGGACGCGCAGCAGTCGATAATAATAAAAAAAGTTGTTTCAGATTTAAATATTCCTGTTAAAATAGTAGTGTTGCCGACGATACGAGAAATTGACGGGCTGGCGATGAGCTCAAGAAACGCATATCTCTCTGCGCAGGAAAGGCAGGAGGCCTTGGTCCTGCCGCAATCTTTGAGATTGGCGCAAGTCTTGATCAAAAGCGGGACGAGGGACGTCCACAAGATCAAGCAGAAGGTCAGGGAGCTGATTGAGGGTAATAGTTCAGCCAGGGTCGATTATATCGCTATTGTTGATCCGGACACCCTGGCGCCTTTAAGGATCATCAGGGGTTGCGCACTCGTAGCGTTGGCGGCAAGATTCGGAAACACGAGATTAATAGACAATATCGAGGTAAGGTCCAAAAATGCCTAGATTGAAGATCGGGCTTGTAGGTTGCGGGGCAATCGGCACATCCTTGGCCAAGGCGATAAAAAAGGATTTTGCAAAGAAGGCCGAGCTTGCCGCAGTCTACGATATAGACAGTTCGAAATCCGCTAAAATTTCCGCTTTATTCAAAAGCCGCAGCTTAGCAGTTTCCAGCCTTGAAAAGCTGATTAATAGGTCACAGCTAGTCATTGAAGCCGCTTCCGCAAGCTGCTCTTGGGATGTCGCCAGGAAGGTATTGCTTAAGAAGCGGGATGTGATGGTCATGAGCATAGGCGGGATCGTCAGCCGCAAGGTTGAGCTTTCCAGATTAGCGGCTAAAGCCGGCGCTCGCGTGTATCTGCCCAGCGGCGCCATATCGGGCGTAGATTCTTTAAAGGCCGCGATGTTTGGCAAAGTAAAAAGTGTCACTCTTACCACCCGCAAGAATCCCATAGCTTTTAAGGGCGTTAAATATGTAGAGGGGCTTGGCCTTGACCTTGAGAAGGTCGAGGATGACACCCTTTTATTCTCCGGGCCCGCCAGTGAAGCCGTAAAGAATTTTCCCCAAAATATCAATGTGGCGGCGCTTTTGAGCATCGCGGGAATAGGCCAGGATAAGACGATGGTCGAGATCTTGGCTTGCCCGGGAGTGACGAAGAATATCCATGAAGTGAGCATTGAATCCGAAGCGGGCAGCGTTTTTACCCGCACGGAGAATATTCTGCATCCGGATAATCCCAAGACAAGCTACATGGCGGTTTTGGCGGCGGTAGCGACTTTAAAACAGATAATGGAGCCGGTCGTAACCGGCACCTAGTTGGAAAATCTTATAAAGAAGGGGGGTGAAAAACAATATGGCAGATAAAGTGATGAAGGTGGGGGTAAAGAGAGAGAAGGGTTTCCTCTATTACATCGACAAGCAGGGTGATGTTTCTTGCGCTAAGATGGCCAGAGGCAACAAAAAGGGAGGCAGCCCCAAGAAGGTGGCCAAGTGCGGCATTAAGCGCAAGGTAGGTTACCTTTATTTCTTGGATAAAAAAGGCGATGTTTCCTGCGCCAAAATGAAGAGAGGCGGAAAGAAGAAAAAGAAGTAACTTCCGCTTTTTTAAAAAGAGAAGCCCCTGTGAATACAAGAGTCTATCTCTTAATTTACAGGGGCTTATCTTTTTGGTATAATCAAAGAAATATGGAAAATAAAATCATAATCAGGGGCGCTAAAGAGCATAACCTGAAAAATATAAACCTGGAATTGCCGCGCAACAAGCTGATCGTAGTTACCGGTTTGTCCGGGTCCGGCAAGTCATCGCTGGCATTTGACACTATCTATGCCGAAGGCCAGCGGCGTTTTGTTGAGAGCCTTTCAAGCTACGCCCGCCAGTTCCTGGAGCAGCTGCAGAAGCCCGACGTTGAGTATATAGAAGGGCTGTCCCCGACTATCGCCATCGAACAGCGCAGCGCAGGCGGCAATCCCCGTTCCACGGTCGCGACCCAAACCGAGCTTTATGATTACCTGAGGATCCTCTTCGCCCGCGTTGGCAGAGTCCATTGCTACGGGTGCGGCCAGCCTATTGAAAGGCAGAGCTCGCAGGAGATAGTGGACAGGATCATGGGTATGCCTGCCGGCTCAAATGTCCAAATACTCGCGCCCTTGGTGCGCGGAAGGAAGGGGGAGTACCGGGATATATTCCTGCAGATCCAGAAATCCGGGTTTGTGCGCTGCCGGGTGGATGGAGAGGTTATTGAGCTTCCGGCTAAACTTAAACTCGCCAAATACAAAGTCCATAATATAGAGGTTGTGGTAGACAGGCTCACGGTCAAGCCGGAAGCCAAAAAGCGGCTTACAGATTCGGTTGAGACCGCGGTTAAAGTTGGCAAGGGGCTGGTCATTGTCTCTTCGGGCGGCCGCGACACCATTTTTAGCGAGCAGTACGCTTGCGCCAAGTGCGGCATAAGCTATGCCGAGGTTGAGCCGCGCATGTTCTCCTTTAACTCCCCCTATGGAGCCTGTCCTGAGTGCAACGGCCTGGGAATAAAGCTTAAATTTGACCCGGACCTGGTCCTTCCAGACAAGAATAAATCAATTAATGAGGGATGCCTTGAACCGTGGAAGAGGGGCGGCCGGGGCTATATTCTTTACTATCGCTGGTTGATCCGCGAGTTGTCCTCAGAACTTAACTTCGATCTGGACGCGCCTTTTAAAAGCCTTGGCAAAGATATCCAGAAGTCTATACTTTACGGCTGTGATGTTGTTGTAGGAAGCAAGCCCTATGAAGGGGTGATCCCGCACCTGGAGAGGCTGTTCCGAGATACGGACAGCGACTATCTTAAAGAAGAGATATCCAAGTATATGTCCAGCCTTCCCTGCCCAATATGTAAGGGCGCCCGCCTTAAGAAAGAGAGCCTGGCTGTCAGGATCAATAAGAAGAATATCTGGGAGCTGACGCAGCTTTCCATAAAGGACGCAAATGACTTTTTCTCCAAGATCGAGCTGAATGCGAGGGAGAAGCTCATTGCCCGGCAGGTGCTTAAAGAGATCGTCCAGAAACTAAAATTTTGTATCAACGTTGGCCTGGATTACCTTACCCTTGACAGAAAGAGCGCGACATTATCCGGAGGGGAGGCGCAAAGAATACGCCTGGCTACCCAGGTCGGCTCAGGGCTTGTCGGTGTTTTGTACGTCCTGGATGAGCCCAGCATCGGCCTGCACCAGCGCGATAACATAAAACTATTGGACACCCTTGTTGCTTTGCGGGACCTGGGGAATACGCTTATAGTGGTCGAGCACGATGAGGCGACGATCCGCACTGCTGATTATATCGTGGACTTGGGGCCCGGAGCGGGACGCCACGGTGGGCAGGTCATATTCTCCGGCACGAGCAAAGAGCTCCTGGAGAGCAAGAACTCGCTTACCGCTAAATACCTGCGCGGTGAATTAAAGATCGATATCCCGGCTAAAAGAAGGAGCTGGCAGGGTAGATCCGTGCTTGAGGTCAAGGGCGCAAGGGAGCATAACTTAAAAGGCATAGATGTCAGGTTTCCTCTCGGCACTTTTATCAGCATTACCGGGGTTTCCGGCTCAGGCAAATCCACGCTCATTGATGAAGTTTTGTACCGGGCATTGGCCCAAAAGCTTTACAAATCTAAGGAAAAGCCCGGCGCGCACAAGAAGGTCCTGGGGATCGAGAATATCGATAAGGTCATTGTTGTTGACCAGTCACCCATCGGCAGGACCCCCCGCTCGAATCCTGCAACCTACACCGGAGTTTACGGCGATATCCGCGATATATTCAGCAAGCTCCCTGAGTCGCGCATGCGTGGGTTTAAGCCCGGGAGGTTCTCCTTTAATGTTAAAGGGGGGCGTTGCGAGGCTTGCGGAGGGGATGGCATAAAGAAGATCGAGATGCATTTCCTTCCGGATGTCTACGTCAAGTGCGATGTCTGCAAGGGCCTGAGGTTTAACGAGGCGACGCTTGAAGTAAAGTATAAGGGTAAATCCATATCGGATATCCTGGATATGACGGTAGAGGAGGCGATGGAGCTTTTTGCCAATATACCGAGGATAAAAAATTCGCTGGATTACCTATATGATGTGGGGCTGGGATACATCCAGCTGGGCCAATCCTCAACGACTCTTTCGGGCGGCGAGGCCCAGCGCATCAAGCTTTCGGAGCAGCTTTCCAAGCGCTCGACCGGACGGACGCTTTTCATCTTGGATGAGCCTACTACCGGGCTGCATTTTGCTGACGTGGCCAAGCTTATCGCGGTGCTGCAGAGGCTGGTGGATAAAGGCAACACCGTGATCGTCATCGAGCACAACCTGGATGTGGTCAAATGCGCTGATTACATCATAGACCTGGGGCCTGAGGGCGGGGATAGGGGGGGCGAAGTCGTATCCTGCGGCAGCCCTGAAGAGGTGTGCTCTGATAAGAGGTCCTATACGGGCCAGTTTTTAAGAAAGCTGATATCGTATAGATGATGTTGCACTGCCAGGAGTATATCCCGCTTAAACGCTTGAAATTTTCTGGCGCTTCGCTCCTAAGTTTTTACCGGGTTGATCCGCCCGATTTTCCGGGTTGAGACTTCTGGACTGCAGAATCAAGAGGTGATCTGCCGGAAAATCGTGCATAAATTCGCACATAGACTTACGTCACTAGCGTTCCGTAAGTCTAGGTTGGCTGATCCGCCCGTTTTTTCTGGGTTTGATTCCTCTGTATTCCAGAGTAAAGATGACGTTTGCCAGAAAAACGTGCGTAAATTCGTGCATAAACTTACGTCGCTGTCGCTCCGTAAGTTTAGCACTCATTTAAGAAAGGTGTTGAAGAAGTAATAGGTAAGTGGTATAGTCTAAACTATGTATTATCTTAAATCACCCCGCCTGTTAAAATTAATTCTGGTACTTTTTATCCTGGTTTCTTCCGGCGTTCTGCAGGCAGCAGCTTTTGCGCAGAGTACCAAGGAGGAAGCCAAGGAGGAGGAGTCTTTGTATGTGGCCAAGAAGGCCTACGAAGACGGATTTTACGATGTAAGCCTCGGGCTACTTGAGCGTTTCCTCAAGAGCTATCCTGATTCTTCTAAAGTCTGGGAAGCCCAGCTTTTGACCGGACAGTGCTATTTCCACCAGGACAGGTTCATGGACGCCCTTTCCAAGTTTGAGAGTATCCTGGATAAGCCGGGGGCCAAGGCCATAAAGGATGAGATAACCTACTGGATCGCGGAGGTGCACTTCAGGGGCAATAGTTTTTCCCAGGCCCAGAGTTACTACCGCAAGATAATCGAAGGATTCCCGAATTCTCCTTATGTTCCGTCCGCTTACTATTCTCTGGGGTGGTGCCTTTTCCAGGAGCGCGAATATCAAAAGGCGTTGGCATATTTCAAGGGAGTCGAAGAGAAGTACCCCCGTGAGCCCCAGGCAAAGGATGCGTCTTTTAAGATCATTGAGTGCCTTTATAATATGAAGGATTATACCGGGCTCAAAGACAGGATAAAACCGTATTTCAAGGCCTACGCCAAAGACCCCACGCGCACGGGTTATTTGTATTTTTACCTCGCCGAGGCTGATTATTACCTTAATAATTTTTCTGACGCGGCCCTTAATTATTCCAAGGTCATCCAGAACAGCGATGATGTAAAGACATGCGCCCTTTCAGAGCTGGGGATGGGCTGGTCATACTTGAAGCTTAAGCGCTACCAGGAGGCGCAGGGGGTCCTTTCGGATATTAAGCGCGAGGACCTTGATCCCCACAGCGCCGATATACTCCTTTTGGCCAGGGGTATGCTTTTTACGGAAACGGATAATGCGCAAGAGGCGAGGAAGGCTTATGATCAATTGTTGAATTCTTCGGCTGACCCCCTTGTCCTGGTGCAGGCCTACATCGGTAAAGCAGATGCCATTTACAATATGGCTGATTACGCCGAAGCGATCAATGTGTATAAAGAGGCCTTGGGGAAGGAGTGGTTTAAGGATGTGCCGCAGGAGATATCCGATAAGCTGTATTACAGCCTTGCCTGGGCGTACCTGAAATCGGGCGAGTTCAAAGAGGCGATAAATGAATTTCAGAAGATCGTCAACACTTCATCCGACAATATCGTCAAGGTAAGCGCTCTCTGCCAGATAGGAGATGCTTATCAGGATTCGGGGGAGTATGCCAAGGCGCAAGGCGCTTATGATACTGTTTTAAAGGATTATTCTGACAGTATGTACGCCGATTATGTCCAGTATCAGCTGGGCCTCACGCAGCTTAAGTCTTCCAATTACGACGGAGCAGTCTTAAGCTTCGCCGCCTTAAAGAAGAATTTCCCCGCGTCCAAGCTCCTTGATGACGCCGCATATGGCCTTGCGCTGGCATATTTCCAGAAACAGGATTATGGGGCAAGCCAGGAGGCCCTGGCGCAATTCAAGGATGGATTTAAAGACAGCGCTGTGCGGCCGCAGGCAATGTACCTTTTGGGGGCAAGCCTTTATAACCTGGAGAGGTTCCAGGATTCTATCTCGGTATTTAAAGATATCATCAATGCGTATAATCAGGATAAGGAGCTGGTCCAAAAGGCCGAATACGAGATCGCCGACTGTTTTTACAAGATGGGGGAGGAGAAGGAGGCGATGGAGAGGTTCAATGCCCTGCGCACTAAGTATCCGGACTCGACCCTCACCCCTGAAGTGATGTGGTGGCTGGGAGAGTATTATTACAGGCACAGCGACCCGGTCCTGTCCCGGAGGTATTTTTTGTCGCTGGTGCAGGATTTCCCGAAAAGCGATCTGGTGGCTGACGCTTACTATATTCTGGGTTCCGGCTACGCCGATGAGGCGAAATATGAAGAGGCTATACAGAGTTTTAATAAAGCCATGGAGCTTGGAAAATCCGACCTCAAAGGCCAGGCTGCCATAGCCATAGCCGATATATACGTTAAGCAGGGTTCTTCCGATTCGGCGCTTAAAGTGTACAAAGATACAGTTGCTGCCTATCCGCATTTGAACAGCGTTGTCTATCCCAAGATAGCGGAGCTTCTGTACAAGATGGCCGATTACGCAGGATCCCTGGATTACTATCGCAAGAGCCTGGATGTCGTGCCTGTCAAAGACATGGCGGCCATCCAGTTCAAGGTAGCGGAGGTCCTTGAGGCCGAAGGCAATGCCGATGAAGCGTTGGGCGAGTACCTTAAGGCATCTTACCTATATTCGGATACAAGCAGCGTAGCCGTAAAGGCCCTCTTGCGGGTGGCTAAGGTTTATGAGGATAAGGAAAACTTTAAGGAAGCAGGCTCCATCTATAAGAAGGTGATCGACCTGAATACCGAGGAATCAAAGTATGCCAAGGAGCGCCTGGACTGGATAAAAACGCACGTAAGATAAGGGGGGTGTTTTATGGAATTGTATAAAATGTCTTTATTGCAGGTATTTTTAGCCGGCGGCCCGGTGATGTGGCCGATACTTCTGTGTTCGATCTATGCGTTCGCGATAATAATTGAAAAGTTCCTTTACCAGCGCCAGGTATCCATAAATACGCAGGATTTCCTTAAGAATATACTCGAGAAGATGAAGCGCCATGAAACAAAGGAGGCCCTGCAGATTTGCGACAGCACCAAGAGCCCCGTGGGCAACATCCTTAAGGCCGGGATCCTGAAGTATGACCGGCCCCGCTCCCAGATAATCGAGGCGATCGAAGACGCTTCTTTGTATGAGATTCCCAAGATCGAGAAGAACCTCTCCGCGCTGGCCACGATAGCCCACATATCCCCGCTCTTGGGATTGCTGGGCACGGTCACCGGCATGGTCAGGTGCTTCCAGACCATACAGGCAAAGTCCTCTACTTTTCATCCGGTCTCGCCGGGCGACCTTGCCGGCGGGATATGGGAAGCGCTTCTTACGACTGTTGCAGGCCTCATCGTGGCTATCCCGACGTTCGTTGCCTACAATTATCTTGTCAGCCGCATGAACAGCTTTATCCTTGAGATGGAGAAGGCGTCAACCGAACTAGTCAATTTTCTTACTGAGTAAAGGGGAGGGCGAGGATGCGTTTCAGGGGCAGACGTATGGAGCTTGAGCATGGGCTCAAGCAGATAGATATAGCGCCGCTCATAGATGTCGTCTTCCAGCTCTTGATATTCTTCATGCTTACTTCAAGTTTCATAATGCAGCCGGGGATCAGGGTCAATCTCCCGAAGGCCGCGACAAGCGAGGTGGTCAAGCCCCAGAATGTCGAGATCATGGTGACCAGCGAGGGAATAGTCTATCTGGACGGGAAGGTCGTCACCATGGATGAGTTGAGGGGGTTTTTAAAACAGAGCGCAAAGAGGAGCCCGTCAGCTTCGATATTGATCAAGGCGGACAGGCGCGCCTCGCTGGGCAGGGTAGTGGAGATCTGGGACATGGCGCGTGAACTGGGCGTCTCCCAGATAAATATAGCCACGAATCAGGAATGATGAATCCACTGTTTAAAAAATGCGTTGTGTTTTCTGCTTTGTGGCACCTGGCGACTTTCGGGGTTTTCGGCTTATCGTTCGGCCCCCGGATGAAGCCTGTTTCGGATTCGAAGATCTCTTTTTGGGGCGGCTTCTTAAGCCCTGCGCAGCTTAATGAACCGCTCCCCGCATTCAGGCTTGCCCGTCCGTTGCTTAATAAGCCCGTGGGCTTTTTTTCCAGGAAAATAGAAAAGGCCAAGGCTTATACTTTCGATAACTATTGCCTTAAGCCTTACTCCGAGGCCCCCTTTATTACGGAAAAACGGCCATACGCCAAAGAAGCGCCTTTGCCGAGCCCCCTGAAAAGAAGAGAACCCCAGATCGTATTGCATCCGTCCCTGCCGTATGATTTCACCATTTACTTTAAAGACAGGCAGGTCGCGCATGTCGAGCTCGTGTATAAGGCCGTGCCGCAGCCTTTTCGCAAATCCCTACTCTTGCAGAGGAAGGTATCTTCGGGCAACCTTGAGGCGGACCTTTTGATCATGCGTTATATCGGCCACTATCTTTTCATGCGCCAGGCCTGGGTTTCGTCGGCTGAGTGGCAGACGGTCAAGATCGACCTTTCTGCTCAAGAATGATCAACCTTGATTTCTCCCTGGCTATTGCTCTTTACGCCGCGCTCTTGTTAAGCGCAGCCTTGTCTTTGTGGCTTTTAAGCAGCAAGGAGAGGACAAGGCGCCTGACGCTTGACCAGAAATTCATCTGGCATTGTTCAGTGTGCACTTATACCTATATTAATACCAAAGAGGATGTGATATCGGTCTGCCCCCGTTGTGCCAATTACAACAAAAAATAAATTGACAAACAATATCTTCGAAGGTATAGTAACTTATCAGGAGGAAAAATGATTACTGAGATTGGGATTGCGGCTGGGGATATATGGCATTATCTTGATCATCATGGGGAGGTCACGCTTTCTGCTTTAGTCAGCGGCATTGACAAGGGCCGCGACATAACCCTTATGAGCCTGGGCTGGCTTGCCAGGGAGGGCCATGTGATCCTGCAGCAGATAAATGGCGAGTATAAGGTAACGCTAAGAAAGGAAGGCTAGCGGTTATGACTAGGCCTAATAACAGGGGTATTGTCTTATTTACGGTCTTGGCAGTTATCTTTATTGCCGTCATCCTGGCAAACGTCCTATTGTCCCTGGTTTCCAGCCATTCCCGTTTTACCCACCATCAAGTCAGCCGTATTCAGGCTTATTATGCCGGCCAGGCAGGCATGAATTATGCTCTGGAGAAGTTAAGAACTGGTGATTGGGTATCACAGTCCTGGGGTGGAACACGTAAGGATTGTTATAATACCCCTTGCGTACTTGTTGATGGGAATTTTCCTCCACAGATCAAATCGGTAAGTATACAAATTACTCCTTATGGGTCATATTATAAGGACCTACCCAGGGCAGATGGATCGCAAACTTGCCCAGAGCCTTTAAGCAATAACACTTTTGCCAGCTGCATAGATGTTACCGTTGATTATGCCTACCCTTAGCCAACCCCTTCGTTAGTAAATTAAAGTAAGAATATAATACTTTCATTAGCCTTAGTATGTCCAGGGCTAAACCTGTTTTTCTTTCCTATATTAGTATATGTAATTTCACATAGGTTGCCAAATCGGCGATTTTGTTATTCAAGACTATGCTAAAGTGCTGGTAGCATTGCTTCCTAATGTAAGTATTTCATATATCTTCAATATGAATTGGGAGTGGCGTTTAAGCTGCGCGAAACAGTAGTATACGATGATGGATATGGCAGGAAGTAAGATTGTTATAAATTTATGAGTTCTGATTCTTACAAATCACCGACGAGCTTTTTTTTAATAGTAAGCAGGAGTAAGAAAACATAAAAAAACACTTGACAAAGATGTTGTTTTATGATTAATTTGTAATTGGTTCTATCGGAGGTTAAATAAGTAAATGGCAAAGTTAATAGACATAGATGAATTAGCGGATTACCTGAGATTGAGAAAACAAACCATTTATAACTGGCTGCATGTGGGGAAGATCTCCGGGATCAAGGTCGGTGGTGTATGGAGGTTCGACCGCAAGGAGATAGAAAGCTGGTTAAAAACCAAAAAGCGCTCATCAAAAGAAACCAAGGTGGGGGTTTAATATGGGTTCATTAGGTATTTATTTCGGGCCAAAAGAGATCGCAATAGTAGAAACATCCGGTAAGAAGGTTTTAAACAACATCCATATCCCTCAGAAGGTTTCTGTGGGAGGCGAGTTTGAGGATAAGGCAGGAGCGGAGGCAAAGTCTATTGAATTGGTCAGCCTTATCAGCAGCGAATTAAAAAAGAACAATATATCCTCCAAGCAGGCGACTTTGTGCCTCTCCGGCAAGGACCTGATCGTGCGTACCTTTGAGATGGCTCAGCTGCCGAGCGCGGAGCTGGGCTCAGCCGTAGATTTCGAGGTCAAGAAGTATATTCCTTTTAAATCTGACGAACTTAAATCGGATTATCAGGTTGAGGTTGATAAAGTTTCTCACATGAACCTCGTCCTTTTTGTCGGTATCAAAAACGAGGTTTTAGAACGTTATACTTCTATATTCAGGCAGCTTAATATTAATATAGGAGCGGTAGAGTATGCCGGTTTCGGTATATTAAGAGCCGTAAAGTTGGCGGGCCTAAGCGAAAAAGGGCTGAAGGCGGTCATAGTGGCTGATGTGCAGGCGCAGGATGAGGTTAATTTCCTGGTCATGGAGGATGGGTTCCCGGTCTTCAGCCGCGATATTAATCTGGCCGCAGGGCCTGCTGAAGCCTCAAGGGGCGCTGAGGCGGGTGGCTCTGCAGTTGTTGAGAAACTTAAGACCGAGATCCGCGTTTCCCTGGATTATTTCCGCCGCAAATTCCCCAACAGGAATGTGCAGGAAGTCATTTTTGCTATAGATACTTACCACCGCCAGGAGATAGAATCGTTCATATCGGAGCTGGGTTTCCCTGCTAAATTCCTTGATATCGGCAAAAGCATTGGAATGCCTGTTCCGTATTCATCTGTGTTCCTGAAGGGGTTTTCCGCTTCCGCATCGGCTGCGGTAAAGATCCCGGTGAGAGTAAACCTCCTTAAGACTAAATCCAAGTCAGCCGCGTTTAAACTCCATAAGCCCGCTGCAGCAACGACCTCTTTTTTATCATCCATCAACCCCGCTTCGATCGTAATAGGCGGTTTGATGTGCGTTGCGGCCCTGGGCTACGGGGTATATCTTAAGCAGCCTTTAAATAAAGAGATCCAGGAGCAGGTCAGCCAGAGGGTTAATGTCCCAGGTGTCAATCCCGAATCGGATTATAAAGACCTGGCAAATACAAAATCACAGTATCAGCAGAAGATCAATAATTTCGTTAATCTGGTGGATAAGCAGGTATTCGCCACCGAGGTATTAAGCATGTTGCCTAAGAGCCTGCCTGACGGGGTATGGCTGGAAGATTTCTCATTTAACAATAACCAGCTGGATTTAAACGGCAGGGTGTATCTGTCTGATGAGAATAAACAGATGGATGCTGCTAACAAGTTCCTTGCGAACCTCAAGCAGGATTTCAAGTTCAGCAAATATTTTAACGATATAAAATTGACATCCATTGACCGCGGCTCCGAGATCGGGGGCGCCAAGACCCTTAAGTTTGCCATAATTTGCAGGAGCGCGCAAGCGCAGGGCAGGGAGCGCATAAGATGAAAAACCTCAAGATCGTGAATATATTGGTGTTGGGAATCGCGCTGTTCGTCGCTTTTAATATATATAAGAAACAGCTTGCTGATGTGGACCAGCTTAAAGTGCAGAAGGAATCGGAGATCAAGAAGGTTAAGGTCTTGAAAGAGCTCAGCGCCTTTAACAGTAAGGCAGCCTCTTATGGAAAGGTTTTGAGCCAGAAGGAACCTGATAGCGTGATGTCGGGTATCAGCGAAATAGCAAGGGCAAGCGGGGTAAATATAGAATCTTTGCGGCCCGGCGAGCAGGCGTACACAGATGATTATTCGGTTACTTCGTTTACGCTCTCGTTTAACGCGGCGAATTACGATACCTTGGGAAAATTCATAAGCCGCCTTGAAAATGACGGTGAGATGTTTCTGGTTGTGGATAGCCTGAAAGTGAATCGCAGTTCATCTGATGGCACAGGCGCGTCTTTATTGGCTAACCTTAAAATAAGCACCTATTCACTTAACGAAGAGTGAGCGCTATGAAAAGAAAAACACACTGTTTTAATTTTAACCTTTTATTGGCTTTTGTATTGTTCTTGTTTGTTATGACTCGTGACGTTTCAGCGGAAGACCCAGGGTATAAGTTGCTGGACAGGCTTGATGAAGAGGATGCCCAGGCGTTAATAAAGCCCGTGAGCCGCTACAGGCCCGAGTTTAAGGGAGGGGGCAGGGATCCTTTTGCGCCTCTTTTAGACCGCTCGGCTGTTGCCGCCAAACAGATGCCGCAGGTGTTGCAGCAAAATCTGCCATCTTTGACGGTCAAGGGCATTATTTGGGGCAGTAGCACGCCTCAGGCGATTGTAAATGATACGGTTGTCAGTGTCGGAGATGTTATAAGCGGCGCGACCATCGAGGGTATAGCCAAAAGCGGCGTTACTGTTTCTTTTCAAGGCGTTGAATACGAGATTTCATCCCCCGCTGAAGGGGGGCAGCTCCAGCAGGCTCCTCAAGGAGGAGCTCCCGGCGCTGGTGATTATAATCTGCAGGATGTGATAAAAGACCGTTTTAATAAGGGGTATCCCAATTTTTAAGGAGGATTGAAATGAAAAGATTAATCACTGCGAGCGTTTTTGTCCTTGGCCTTTCATTCGTTTTGTTTTTCCCGCGCCTGAACGCCGATACGGATCTTGATTTTCCGGATTCGGGGGGGGCGTTGATCTCTATGGATTTCAAGGATGTCAGCCTTAGGGACGCCTTGAAAGCCTTCTCCATACAATCCGGGATGAATTTTCTTGCATCTGAAGGGGTGCAGGAGAGAAAGATCACCCTTTATTTTGACAAGGTCCCTCTGAAAGAGGCGATGAACAAACTTTTTGAGGCGAATAACCTTTCTTATGTAATGGATCCTGAGGCAAAGATATTCATTGTTAAAGACTGGGGAAAGGTCGGACCTGAGCTGCTGACGCAGGTTTTCTATCTTAAGCATGCAACTGTTTCTACCTCCTCATTAAAGCAGGAGATGAGCGATAATTTGGCCGGCACTTCCGGCACTACCGGTTCTTCCAGCTCTTCCAGCTCTTCTAGTACTTCCGGTTCCAGCAGTGGCAGTAGTGGTGGTGATGGAAAATACGCAATAGAAGAGGATTCAGGGATAACCCGGGCAGTAAAGAAACTTTTGACCGCGGAGATCGGCCTTGTAGTTGAGGATTTCCGCACCAATAGCTTAATTGTCACGGATACCCCTGCCAAGCTTAAGGTCGTCGCTATGGTGATCGATGCCTTGGATGTGGCCGTGCCTCAGATCATGCTTGAGGTGGAGATGCTGGATGTGAATAAGAATGTTACGGAGAAATTAGGGATAAAACATAATGGCTCGCTTCTTACGGCGACTTGGACGCCTCCTACTCCTTTTAAGACCATGTTCCCTTTTCCGCATTCAGGTTTGAATGTTTCTGGGAAGAATCAGGATATTCCTGTGGCAGCCGGCCAGATTGGCTTGACAAGCACTTACAATATGACATTGGATTTTCTTAGGTCATTGTCTGACACCAAGCAGCTGGCCAGGCCTAAGATCATGACTTTGAACAATGAGACTGCCGAGATAAAGATAACTACGCAGGAGACAGTTGGTATTACTACTGTTGTGTCAGGTGGCGGTCAAGGTATTGAGAGCTCCAGTACTGAAGCTGAAAGGATGGAGACAGGTGTTAGCTTAAGAGTGACTCCGCAGATAGATCTGGAGAGGCGTGAGATCACTATGTTTATTATGCCTAGCGTAAAAGATACCACAAACAGTTCTATTGTGATCCCGGGTGGCGGAGGGGCTTTTTATAAAGACCCTGAGGAGCGCACCACCAAGTCCGTGGTCAAAGTTAAGGATGGGGAAACCATAGTGCTTGGCGGTTTGATCCGTAAGCGTTTCTCCGAGACTGATACCAAAGTTCCTTTCCTCGGGGAAATCCCGTTCATAGGGGCATTATTCAGGCACAAGAATGTGGACCAGAATGCTGAGCGTGAATTATTGGTTTTTATCACCCCGCATATCATCGATGACACCGCGCTTGTGGCGCCGGCAAGAAAGCTTAGCCAGTTGCCTAAGGATGCGCCTAATGTCGCAGTCGCTACGTTCGAGCGTGAGCAGGGCGTTGTTTCAGGCGGGGGGCGCGTTTCGCAGGTAACATCAGATATCGAGAAGTTTGAAAATTAATTAAGTATATGAGATATGCCTACGGAAAAATACCTCAGGTTAGGAGAACTTCTTATCCGGGAAGGGTTGATAAACCCTAGCCAGCTCGAGAAGGCTATTTCAGTACAAAAACAGCGCGGCGGCAGGATGGGGGAAGTCCTCATCGAGCTGGGGTTGGTCAAGGAGGATGAGATGGCGGCAGTTTTAGCCAAACAGCTAAAAATGCCGTTTTATTCTTTGCACGCTGGGACACTAAAACCGGCGCAAAATCAGAACCTTGACAAGGTCGTCCCGCAGGAGGTCGCCTTAAAATACACGGTCATCCCGATCTCTTTGCATTTCGGCTCCCTTACCGTGGGCATGACCGATCCTTTTGATATAATGCTCTTAGATAACCTTAGAAGGCTTACCGGCTGCGAAATAAGCCCGATAGTAGCCACGAAATCCGATATCGTGCAGGCGGTCAGGGATTTTTACAGTAAGTCCTCCATGCTTGACCTGGCGGTTGAGAGTTCTTACGAGGTCAAGGAGGATTCAAAGCCCCTCATTACCGTTGAGGAGAACGTGGCGCAGGAGCTTGGCCTTGATAAGCTGATCGCCCGCGCTGAAGAAGCGCCTGTCGTAAAACTGGTGGACCTTATCATCCGTCAGGCGATCGAGGACCGCGCCTCGGATATCCACATCGAGCCTTTTAGGGGAAAGATTTGTTTAAGGTACCGCATTGACGGAAAGCTCTTTGAGATGGCGCCGCCGGCAAAGCATATGAATCTGGCGATCATTTCGCGCATCAAGATCCTTTCGAACATGGATGTCGCGGAGAAGCGCCTGCCGCAGGACGGCGCGATATCGGTAAAGATGGATGAGCGCCAGATCGACTTGCGCGTCTCTACTATCCCGACGATCTACGGAGAGAAGGCGGTCCTGAGGGTCCTTGACAGGAGCAGCGTTGTCCTGGACTTAAGGCAGCTTGGTTTTGACGAGAAGCAGCTTGAGCTCATAAAGCTGGCTGCCACATCCCCTTACGGGCTCATATTTATGACCGGGCCCACGGGAAGCGGCAAGACCACGACGCTTTACTCTATTTTAAGTGAAATAAAGAACCCCTCAAAGAATATAGTCACTATCGAGGACCCGGTAGAGTATAAGCTGGAGGGTGTCAATCAGGTCCAGATCAAGCCGGAGATCGGTCTTACATTTGCCACTGCCTTGCGCAGTTTTTTAAGGCAGGACCCGGATATAATGCTGGTGGGGGAGGTCAGGGACCTTGAGACAGCCCAGATCTGTATCCGTTCGGCGCTCACCGGGCATTTGGTTTTAAGCACGCTTCATACGAATGATGCGCCTTCGGCGATAAACCGGCTTATCGATATCGGTATTGAGCCTTACATGCTTGCGCCGTCCTTGATCATGATCGTGGCGCAGAGGCTTATAAGGAAGTTGTGCCCTCACTGCAAAGAGGGGTATGAACCGGGCAAGGATAAGCCGAAGGAGTTGGCTCTTAAGGCAGAGCTCCTTTACCAGCCGAAGGGATGCCCCAAATGCAGTTCGACGGGTTTCCGCGGCAGGCTCTGCGTTTCCGAGGTGTTGGTGGCTACGGATAGCGTAAGGGAGTTGATCAATCAAAGGGCTTCATTTCTGAAGATAAGGGAAGTTGCCAGGGCCGCAGGGATGCAAACGTTGTTTGCCTCCGCGCTTAAAAAGGTGGAGGAGGGTGTTACCTCATACGAAGAGGCCTTGTCAGTCGCGATAGGAGAGGAATAATGGCGGGAAAATTCTTTTACATAGCAAGGGACAGGTCGGGCAACAAGATCACCGGTATAGAGAGCGCCTCCAGCCAGGATGAGGTGGCCAGCCGCCTGCAGGCAAAGGACCTGGTCGTCATAAATATCATCACTGATATTCATGACCGGGTAGCTGAGTTTCAGGGCGGCGCAGAGTCAAGAAAGATCCGTTTTCAGCATAAACATTTCAATGTTACGTCTGATGACCTGACGCTCTTCTGCCGCCAACTGGCGACGCTGTTGGGGGCGGGCGTCACCATCATGAAATCGCTCAACATCATCTCCCAGCAGGTCTCAAGTAATAAGCTGTATAAGACGATAAAATTGATCGAGCAGGATATGACCGCGGGCCTGAGCCTTCACAAGGCCATGGAGAGGCATCCGGATGTATTCACAAGCCTGTGGGTCAACCTTACAGAGAGCGGCGAGGCCTCCGGAAACCTGGCTATGGTCTTAGGCCGCCTGGCAAGCTACCTTGAGAGGGACGCGGCCTTCAGGGGCAAGATCATTTCGGCGCTCATATATCCTGCGATACTCATGTGCGTGGGCCTGGGTGCTTTATTGTTCATGACCATTAAGATCATCCCTACCTTTGCCGAGCTGTTCAAGGGTTTCAACACAGAGCTTCCGGCTATTACTGTGGCGCTTATAGGTGTCAGCGAGTTTTTAAGGAACTATTTCCTGCTGATAATCATCAGCGTTATCGCCGCAATTTACCTCTTCCGCCAGTACATCAAGACACAGGAGGGCAGGAGGAGTTTTGAGGAGCTTCTCTTCCGCGTGCCCGGGGCGGGCCAGTTCTTCCGCACCCTGACCGTGGAGCGTTTTACTTCAGAGATGTCTACCATGATCGAAAGCGGCGTGCCCATACTTTATGCGCTTGAAATAGCCGAGAAGAGCGTGGACAGCCTTGTGCTGGGAGAGATAATCAAGAGCATTAAAAACGATGTGCGCGAGGGAAAGCCTATCGCGCAGGCGCTGGATAAGAGCGGGTTTTTTGACCCTATGGCCGTGCAGATGGTTGCTATCGGCGAGGAGATCGGCGAGCTTTCCAATATGTTCAAGCGCCTGAACGTTTTTTATCAGGAGTTTATCGAGACTGCGCTGACGCGTTTTACCTCTTTGTTCGAGCCGATAATGCTTGTTTTCGTCGGCGCAATTATCGCGCTTTTGGTCATGGGGATGTTCCTTCCCATATTCAAGCTTGCGGGCGTCGGAGCAGGATAGGCTGCTGTCTTGACAAAGGCTGTTTTCTTGTGGTATACTTAAACTACGTTGAAGGGGGGTGAAAAAACAAGATGTTCGCAAATTTTAATAAAATCAACGGTATCATATCTTGGGCAAAAAAAGGAGGAAACATGAATAGGAAAGGTTTTACGCTGATCGAGTTGATCATTGTGGTCATTATCATCGGTATCCTGGCGACTTTGGCCATACCGCAGTACCGCAAGGCCACGCAAAGGGCATATTTAGGTAAGGGGAAGCACGCCTTGAGCGTAATCGCATCTGCAGAAAAGATTTACCGGGCCGATTCTGGTAAGTATATAGCGGTGGCAAATACCGCAGTTGCTTGGGACGGAACCGACTTAAACAATATGGTTGAAGTGAAGGAGATCGGTACTGATACTAACTTTACTTATGCTGTTACTAGTACCGATGGGACAGCCTTTACAGCCACTGCGACCCAGACTAATCTTACAGCCTGTACAATCTCATTAACTGATTTTAACATTTGGACTGTTGCTGCGGCTTGCAACCCTTAATAAATACAGCAGCTTAAGTTGTCAGTTGAAAAGAAAGTGCCTCTTTATGCGATAACAAAACATAAGGAGGCACTTCTTTAAGGACGGGCCGTGGTCGTTTACCGCTTCAACTTTGAGCAGGTCCGCAACTGGGTTGTTGTGTCAGGGAATGTTTGCTAGGGGCAGGTATTGAAAGCCGGGCCTTAAACTAACGATCCCATTGACAAACAGGCTATTATAATATATAATTATTATATAACACCTTATAAAGCATAGCCATAGGAGGAAGGGTGGGGATATTGAGAGATAAGAACAGGGGTTTTACCCTGGTAGAGATCATAATCGCTTCCATCATTCTTGCGCTGACCGTGGCCGGCATAGCCAATTTGTTTGTTTCGGGCAAAAGATACATCGCTCATGCGCGCTGGCGCATGGGGGGCGGAGAGATCGGCAAGTATTTTCTTGACCCGCTGCAGATGAACGTGAGGGCCGACCAGTGGGGCAGTGTTAAGGCTGCCAACGCTGCCGGAAATTGCCTTGCGGGTAATAAGACATCCAATTGTCCTGCTGCTCAGGCAGGCTATACGCCGAGCTACAACATTACCTATGACGACCCGGGCGGCAACGTTACGCAGCCCGGAATGGCCAGGGTTAAGCTTGAAGTAAATTGGACGGAAAACTAAGGGTTTGAATATGCCAAAACAAAAAGCTTTGACATTAGTGGAACTATTGATCGCCATAATGATATTTGGCCTGATGATCGGCGGGATATGGGCGATCGAGAACTTTGCCCGGTACCACTTGAAGACCGCGCGGCAGCGCGCTAAGCTGCAGAATGAGGTGAGCTTTGTAATAGAGCATGTGACTAAGAATTTTATAAGGGTTGTAGGAAATGCGGCCAACGCAACGGCCCGTTTTAATTTATTTGGTAGTGATTTTGTATCGGCTGGCAATGGGAACATCTATTTTTATTATGTAGATTCCGCGGAATGGGGTAGCCGCACTGATCCGGGAGATGGTACACCTAATACCGGGGGAGATCATTGGGAACTTTATCTTTCTACTACTTTAGGGCCATGCGGTAGTTTCCAGGCTAACAAAGTGTACCATTTTATAAACTGTTCTGCTAAGCCTACCGCTGGAAATTACAATACAATCTGCGGTACTCCGGAAGATTTGACTCCTAATAGTAAGATTGTCACTTTTGATGTAAATGTAAATGGCACTTTTATTAGTTCGAATAATTATGCGGATATTGATGTTTCTGCCTGTTGGGATCCTAGCCAAGCTAAAGGTGCCTGCGGAACTCCGGATAACCCGAGTGTTACTATGAAGGCTCGGGCTAAGATGCCTATGGTCTCAACGCATTAGTTTCGTGGATCGTGATAGTAAAGAGGGCTATATATGAATAAAAAAGGTTTTAGTCTGGTTGAGCTCATAATCATTATAATTATCTTGGGGATACTGGCGAGCCTGTTTATTACAAACTTCCGCAGTAGCAAGACTCAGGCCCAGGCTAAGCAGCTTTTTACCGATATGGAAGCTTTGATGGCGGCGGAAAAGCAGTACAAGCTCGAACATGGAGAATTCATTGCATGTGAACAGCCGCAGCCCAGCGGTTGTGCGACTGCGGTAACTTGTAATAATCTGTTCGGGTTCAATATCGCTACGCCTAATGGGATAACATTTAGTTTTTACGCTCAAAATGAAACCCCCTCTGGCCCGTCTACCTATGGGAATCTGAGTGCATATATTAATTTTTCAGGAAATTGTACATACAGCTATACTGATGATATAGGTAAGCCGGTGCTAGACACAGCAGACAATCCCTCTTGTCCTTTGCCTTAAAGGAGGGCAAAGGATTATTTAATAAAAGGAAGATCAATGAAGAAAAACGCTTTTACGCTGGTTGAGCTTATAATCGTGGTGATCATAATCGGGATTTTGGCGGCGTTGGCTGTGCCGGCTTATCAGAATGCGCAGAAGAAAACCAAGGCAAAGCAATTGTTTGCGGATATGGAATTATTGTTGTCGGCTGCTAAGATTTGTAAATTAGAGAACCCTGCTTGGGAGAGTTGCGCTAGTTATCGCGCGGACACTTGCAATGATGCATTTCATCTTAATATAAAGGTTATACCTGATGTACGCTACCATAGCGCCACTAGCTGGCCACAAGGCGGCACAAATTTTGTGGCAGTAGCGGCGTGTGAATATTTTGGTTCCCTCAGGTGTTATTATGAATATGTGTATCCCACGGATACTAAACCACAGCTTAAGTTTTCGGATGCTGGCTGCCCTTTACCATAATTTAGGAAATGGGGACGTTCCTCAGGCGTTGAGTGCTTAATCGGAGTCATAAATGAATAAAAAAGCCTTTACCTTAGTCGAGCTTATAATTGTGGTGATCATAATCGGTATACTGGCGGCTTTGGCTGTGCCGGCGTATAGGAACGTGGCAAAAAAGCAGACTGAGAACATGATGGTAGGTGATGTAAAGCTTATTAAGGTAGCGCTAGAGAGATGTCTTATGGAGGGCAATGGAATCGGGACAGGCTGTAATGAGCCGCATCAAGATCCCAACTTGAGTTGTAATTCCAAACTTAAAATTAATATAAAGACAGACAATCCTCCTCTAGAGTATCAAGTTTTTTATTGGAATAATGTTTGGAATATTTATTTGTATAATAGAGTTACCTATTGTGCAGTATACATGGCACTTGGTGATAGCGAACCTTCTAAAAACCAGAATTGCCAATAGTTTTTGAGATACATAGATCTGTAAAGGGCGCTTAGAAAGCGCCCTTTTTTGTTTGGTTTATTGAGGCAGGGGTGGTATAATATAAAAAATTTAAGGTTCTGGGGAGTTAAAAATTGTTTAGCTATGCGGATTGTTGCTCCGCACTCAAACCTAGATTAAATTATATATGTATCGTGCGGAGTAAAATTTTTTGCTTCGCAAGAAGGAATGTTCCTCCGCACTCAAACCTAGATTAAATTATATATGTATCGTGCGGAGTAAAAATTTTGTTTCACAAAATTTTTAGGGGCTGTAGCTCAGCTGGGAGAGCACCTCGTTCGCAACGAGGGGGTCAGGGGTTCGAATCCCCTCAGCTCCATAAAATTTTTGTGACAAACAAAAATTTTATGGATACCGGCTTGAGCGTTAAAAACCACGACAAGTGGTTTAGCGAAAGCCGGCACTAACATCAATATAAAAAGTTTTTCAAATAGCACCGCGCTTCGGGCGGTGTAATTTACCGACAAGCAATAGCGGGTAAATTTATCAATGAAATCCTTCCTTAAGTTTATTTTAAGCGTAGCCTTTCTTTTTTCCTTACTCTTCATCTCTACCCACTTCTCGGCTATAAATGCCAACCCAAACCTTAAAGAAGCTTTATTTTACAATAAACTTGATAATAAAGCCGTCCAGTGCCAATTGTGCCCTCGCTATTGCGTCATTCCGAAAGGAAAGAGGGGCTTCTGCCGGATCAGAGAAAATCAGGACGGCATTCTTTATACTTTGTCTTTTGCCAAACCGGTTTCTTTAAATGATCTGGATCCAATTGAAAAAAAGCCGCTGTTCCATTTCTTACCGGGCACAAAGACCTTTTCAATAGCCACAGCCGGCTGTAATCTCACCTGCAAATTCTGCCAGAATTGGGAGATATCCCAGAAAACCCCGGAAGAGGTGGAGTATGTGCATCTGGAACCGGCCGAGCTTATTAAACTGGTCAAGAAATCCGGCCTCACCACCCTGGCTTACACCTATACCGAGCCGACCATATTCTACGAATACATGATTGAGACAGCAAAGTTGGCCAAAATCGAAGGGATAAGGAATGTTATGCACTCCAACGGCTATATCAATGAAGAGCCCTTAAGAAGGCTTGTGCCTTATCTGGATGCCGCAAATATCGACCTGAAAGGCTTTTCCGACGATTATTACGCCAAGCTCTGCGGCGGGACACTTGAGCCGGTCCTAAGGAGCCTTAAAATACTGAAACAGGCGGGCGTGCACCTTGAAATTACCAATCTTGTCCTTCCCGGGTATAATGACGACCCCGAGCTCGTGCGCAAGATGTGCGTCTGGATCAAGGATAATCTGGGTGCGGATACGCCGATCCACTTTTCGCGTTTTTTCCCGATGTACAAGCTGACCGGGCTTAATCCGACACCCGCCGAAACGATCGAGAACCTGCGCAAGATCGCCATGGAGGCAGGGCTTTTGTATGTTTATGTCGGAAACCTCAGGGAGTACAATCCCGCGGAGAGCACCTATTGCCCCAAGTGCAAAAATAATATAATCGAGCGAAAAGGATATTTTGTGGTGAGTATTCACATGAAGGATGGCTTGTGTGATTTTTGCGGCCGGAAGATCGAGGGGGTGTGGAGATGAGGCGCTTCCGTAAGACCTTGGCTGTTTTGGCTTTTTTTGTTTTCATATGCGCGCCTCAAGCCCATTGCGAGGATGTTAAGAAACCCAATGTCGCCGGAGGATTTTATCCGGCTGATGCGGATAAGCTAAAATCGATGGTCGATGAATTCATATTAAAGGCTTCCCCTGAGGCGGTAGAGGGGGAAATATTTGCGCTTATCTCGCCGCATGCAGGCTACGGATTCTCCGGAGCTGTTGCCGCCTTTGGCTTCAAGCTGATCAAGGGCAAGCCTTACAAAACGGTCATTGTTATTGCCGGCGCCCACTATCACAACTTCAGCGGCGTGGCGATTTATCCGCAAGGGACTTTCCGCACTCCTTTAGGGGACCTGGAGATAGACAAGGATTTCGCGCAAAAGCTCCTCAATAAGGACCCTGAGGTTTTTTCTAGACCGTCTGTTTTTGGCGGGCAGGAGCATATGATCGAGGTCCAGCTTCCTTTTTTGCAGAGGACGCTCAAGGGTTTCAGGATCGTTCCGGTCATTATGGGGGATTGCGCGCTTAATACATGCAAGAAATTCGCGGGCCTCTTAAAGGAGGCGATCGGAGCGCGCAAAGATGTGCTGGTGGTGGTGTCAACCGATATGTACCACGGATATGATTATGATGAGGCGGATGGCGTTGACCGGCTTACTTTGAATCATTTGAAGAACATGGACGCGGAAGGCCTGTATTATGCGCTGCGCGAGAGCCAGGCTCAGCTTTGCGGAGGTTTTTCTGCGGTTTCGGCGATAGTGCTGGCCAAGGAGCTGGGGCACAATAAGCTGGTTGTGCTCAAGCACACCAACTCTGCGTATGTGACCGGAAACCTTAATAAAGGCAGCTGGACCGTGGGTTATTCGTCTTGCGTTATCGACCAGGAAAAGGAGAAAGGAATGTTGAATACCGAACAGAGGAAGCGACTGCTTGAGCTAGCCCGTAAGACCATAGAGGCGTATTTGAAGACCGGAAAGAGGCTGGAGGTAAAGGAGGCCGATCCTGTTCTCAATAAGGAGATGGGGGCATTTGTGACCCTGCGCTTGCGTGGGGAGCTGAAAGGCTGTATCGGCAATATTATCGGCCGGGGGCCAATGTATCTGGCTGTGCGCGACCTGGCGATCGAATCCGCGACCCGCGACCCGCGATTTACCCCGGTCCGCCTTGAAGAGCTCAAGGATATTGAGATAGAGATCTCCGTGCTTTCTGTTCCCGAGACGATCAAGGATCCGGATAAGATCATTATGGGGGTGCACGGGGTCATCGTAAGGCGCGGTTTTAACAGCGGGATATTCCTGCCTCAGGTGGCGACAGAGACCGGCTGGTCAAAGGATGAGTTTATGAATGAGCTCTGTGCTCAAAAAGCTGGGCTGCCTGCGGATGCATGGAGGGACCCGTCGACGGAGATCCAGGTATTTACTGCTGAAGTGTTCTCTGAGAACCAATAGGGACGTTTACTGACCTAATCGGGAACACCCGCTTTAACGCGTTAGTAAATTACACCGTGCGGAGCACGGTGCTACAAAATTGTGCTGGAAGGTGTCCCTTTAGCTAATTTATGCCAACCTTTAATATACTACTTTCCGTTTTTGTGCTCGGCTTGACCTTTGGCAGCGGGCCGTGCCTTGCCAGTTGCGGGCCGATGTTGATATCTTATGTCGCGGGCACAAAGAAGACGGGGCTAAGGGGGCTAGGGGTTTATTTTATATTCACCGCGGCCCGGGTATCTGTTTATATCGCCTTGGCCATTCTTGCTTTTTTCTTCGGAAACATCGCCTTTGAGCGCATCTTAGGAGACAATTTAAAGTATATTACTATCGCGGGCGGGTTATTTATTATTTTTATCGGGCTTCTTATTGCTTCCGGGCGGGAGACGAAGCTTAAATATTTCCACATGTGCTCAATGAAGATGCTTGAGCGCGACACAAAGAGCATAATCGCGCTTGGGCTTTTTGCGGGGATCCTGCCTTGCGGCCCGCTTATTGCGGTGTTATCTTATATCGCGCTGGTCTCTAAAACCTGGATGGCCAGCTTGTTTTACAGCCTTTCGTTTGGGCTGGGGACATTTTTTTCGCCGCTTATCCTGTTAGTGATATTTTCAGGTTTCTTGCCGGTTTTGGCGCAAAAAAGCGTTCTTCTTCAGCGGGTACTATCATTTGTCTGCGGCCTCGTGATTATCTTTCTTGGTTTGCAGCTTTTAAGGAGGGTTTTCTAAATATGCAAAGTTTTCTCGTGCGCCCGGGTGCAAAAAGCGGGACAAAGATAATCATCGACGACCAGAAACAGCTCCATCATATCCGCGATGTCCTGCGCCTCAAAGCCGGAGAGGAAGCGGTGATATTTGACGGAGAGGGGAGGGAGTACCTTTGCGTTATTGAAAGCGTAGACGATAAGGCGGTCTTTAATATCAGGAATGAAACGCGCCTGCTTAATGCCAATGTTAATCTTACTGTGGCCTGCGCTATCCCCAAGAAGGCCAAGTTTGACGATATTGTGGATAAGCTTACCCAGCTTGGCGCAGAGAGGATAATCCCCCTTAAGACTAAACGGGTGATCGTCAAGCTTGATAAGGCTAAAGAAAAGGCGCGGATGGCGCGTTGGAAGAAGATCGCGCTTTCCGCTGTCGAGCAGAGCCACAGGGCAAGTTTGCCGGTTATCGACGGGCTGACTGGTATCAAGGAATTGATTGCATCTTCCGGTGAGTTTGATCTTAAGCTTATCCCCGCCTTGATCGGCGATGGCAGGCCTTTGGCTGCGATACTTGAAGAGAATAAGCCGCGCAAGATACTGGTCTTAATCGGGCCCGAAGGTGATTTTACCCCTGAGGAGCTAAAGCTTGCGCTGGATGCCGGATTTTATCCGGTCACGCTTGGCAAGCAAGTGTTGCGTGTGGACACCGCGGCTGTGGCTGCCGCGAGTTTTATCAAATTATTCTATGAAGACCGTTAAGTTTTTTACTTTAGGTTGCAAGGTCAATCAGTATGATACCCAGGAGATAAGGGAGAGGTTTCTTGCCCGGGGTTTCAGGGAGCTTGATAACGGCGGCCGGGCCGGGACCTATGTAATCAATACCTGCACTGTGACTGGCAAGGCGGATGCTGAGTCACTTAGCCTTATCCGAAGGGCGGTAAGAGAGAATCCTGCGGCCAAGGTCATAGTCACCGGATGCCTGACTGAGCTGGATAAAGACCGGATAAGGTGCGCATTCTCCAGGGCTGTCATTGTAGATAATAAGGATAAAGGCGCGATATTAAGCGGGCGGCAGGGCGTGACTAGTTTTTGCGGTCATACCCGGGCGTTCTTAAAGATCCAGGATGGCTGTGATAACTTTTGTTCCTTTTGCAAAGTCCCTCTGGTCAGGGGCCGCTCAAAAAGTAAGCCTTTGGCACAGCTAAAGCGTGAAGCTGAAGCCCTGGCAGCAAACGGTTTCCGCGAGATAGTCATTACCGGGATCTGCCTTGGCGCCTATGGTAAAGACCTTAAGCCGGCGAGAACTCTCTGCGATGCGGTTTCTGCTGTTGAGGGCGTCAATGGGGTTATGCGCATACGCTTAAGCTCGATTGAAGCCGGTGATGTCAGCGGCGGATTGATAGCTAAGATCGCTTCTTCCGCCAAATTGTGCCGCCATCTGCATATTCCTATACAAAGCGGGGATGATACGGTCCTTAAAAAGATGAACCGCCGTTACAACCGCAAAAGTTATCTTGCCCTTATCAATAAGATCAAAAAGCGCGTTCCCGGCATTGCTATTACCGCTGATGTTTTGGTCGGCTTTCCGGGTGAAGGGGAGGCTGAATTCAGGAATACTTTGGAGCTTGTGCGCAAAATCTCCCCGCTTAAGGTACATATATTCCCTTATTCGAAAAGGCAGGGTACGAAGGCCGAGGGGCTTTCCGGGGCGGCGGATCCTCGTATCGTTAAGGAGAGGGCCGCGCGCCTTAGGTCTTTGAGCCAGAAGTCCAGCCTTGTTTATAAGAAGAGGTTCCTGAATAAGGTTTTGCCGGTTCTGTTTGAAGAGCGGCCTAAGGGCCGTCCCGGTCACTGGGAGGGGTATACCGATAATTATATGCGCGTATGTATCTGCTCTTCCCGCAATCTCGCCAACCAGCTTATTCCTGTAAAGATCAACACCCGAAATTTATTGTAGCCGGATTTTTTGAAACTTTTTGTTCTTGTATGCGTTTAATAGATAGGAGAGAGAGATGAGTTTAATCAAGAGAGTATTTTTATTTATGCAGATTGCAGCTTTTAGTGTCGCGGCAGGCATGGCAGTTGCGACTGAGGATCCCAGGACCCCACCGCTACCGCTGCGGCCGAGCCCCGAAAAGCAGTATTGCGGCCTGAAGCGCTGCGGCAGCAAAGACGGATGCAGGTATCCCAGCGAACTGTTAAAGGAGGCCGGTATTGATTTTAACAGGGTAAGTAAGGTGGATCTGCTTTTTGTAGAGTGCCGCCGGGGCAGCCCGGACAGAGGGAAGGTAGTGGAGTGTGGGGCATATAAGGGTTACGGCGCCTGCGTGGAATGTAAAAACGACGGCAAGGGCAATTGGGTGATGTTGGGGGTAAATTACGGAGGGTGGATACCGCCTATTCCGCCTCCTTTGCCTTCTGCGGTTTCGCCCAAGCGCACTAGGGAAAACGCTGTGTCCGGCAACGCATATTGGTTTGACGGGGTGAATAATGAATTGCGGATTCCTGCGCCGTCCGGCCTTCCCATAGGTTCTGCTCCGAGGAGCCTGAATATGTGGTTCCGGCCGGAATATAACAATGGAAAATCACAGGTGCCTTTTATTTATGGTAACCAGATATCCGATGATGCTTTCTATCTTATTTGGAACGAGGATAACGGAGGGATGTTCAGGTTCGGCAGGTGGGGCGGAGGGGACACCCCCAAGGCTTTGGGATTTCCTGCGGGGCAGACTTATATGATCACTTTGACTTACTCTGGTGGTCAACCTGGTTTCTTTCCTGGGGATGTTAAAAGTTCCGAAAACACGGTGGCTTCTCCGCCACTTGTGGTACCTAAGGATGGAAAAGCCAAGATATACGTAAACGGCGAACTTATCGCCACAGATCAGAGGTTTTTGCATACCTCAAAGACCGATATTCTTATAGGCGGTGCGGATTTTCCCGACCACTATGTTAAGGGTACGATAGATGAGGTGAGCCTGTGGAGCAGGGAGCTTGGGGCAGTTGAGGTATCCAAGCTTTATAATGCGGGTAAAGGCGCTCAGGTTAAGGGTGCTGAAAACGGCCTTGTTAAGTCATGGAATTTTGACAGCGATTGATAAAGTGTTAGGGGACAGTTTTTAGCACGAAGCGGGGACAGGTCTCCGATCAGATTGAGAGCCGTCCCTGGGTGGAAATGGGCCGGAATATGTGTTATACTTATATTGAAAAAGGCCTATTTATAAGGATAGGAAAGAAGCCAGTATTCATACTTAAATTCATTCAAGCAGCAGCGCTGCGTAAGAAAAGCCTATCCCTTTAAGTGGGGATAGGTTATTTTGTATGCTCTTTTTTAAAGGGAGAGGCAGGGTAAAGGGGGTTGCCAAGGGCTGCCGGCGGTTATTAAGGTTGTGCATGGTTTAATTCTAAACCCGCCGCTTTTCGCACCATACTCCTAAAATTATCTTGTGTTTTGGCGTCCTTTATGCCTCTTCATATTGGCGCTTGTGCGCCCTAAGGCCTCATCCATTTTATCCTTGACAATAAAGAAAGGAGGTGCTAGTATAAAATTGCTTAACATCCAAGGGGACAGCACTTTAAGGCAAAAACCTCTTATTTAGCAAGAAAGAAACTTCGAAGTTATTATTCATAACATAATAAGAGGCTTAAAAGCTTTTAGAAGTGCACATGTCAATTATCCCTTAGAAAGGAGGTTTCATCCTATGAATAGAAAAGGTTTTACGCTCGTTGAAATCATGATCGTAGTTGCGATCATCGCCCTTTTGGCAGCTATCGCCATACCTAACCTGCTTCGCGCGAGGTTGAACTCGAACGAATCAGCGGCGATATCAGCCTTAAAGACGATTGCTACCGGCGCTATAAGCTTCAGGTCGGTAAATGTTGCGTATCCGGCTAACTTAGCTGCCTTATCAGGCGCTACACCGGCTTACATTGATGGTGCATTAGGCGCAGCGCTTCCGGGAACTAACGGAAGAGGCGGCTATGTCTTTACCCTTGCCGGAACAGCTTCTGCTTTTACCGCCACTGCCCAGCCTGTGATATTTCAGACCACCGGCGTGAGGAGCTTCTTTGTCGATGAGTCAGGGGTCATACGCTGGACTGATGCTAATGCTGCGGCAACAGTAGCTTCTACGGTACTTGAGTAAGGAAGTTTTAGGAGTAAAAAAGCGGGAGGAAGCATTCTCCCGCTTTTTTTATTATTTTCCTTGCCAAAGTATATTTTTGTGTTAGAATAAAAACAATAAATAATACACATATGCTTAAATATCAAGCGGTTAAAGGAAAAAGTTTTATCGTTCTGATGTTGATCATTGCTGTGGTGGCGCTTGTCTTACGGTTTGCCATCGGCCAGCTGATCAGGGTCAATATTTCCCAGAACGACTCTTACGCGCACTCCACGATAAAGCTTATTTCGGCGGCCCTTGAGAATTTCGCCAAGGACCACGAGGGCGCGTTCCCGGATAAGCTCTCGTCGCTGACCGGGCCGGAGAAATCATATCTCGACAAGGATTACGCATCCCTTTCCCCTGTCAAGGGCTATAATTATCAATGTTCGCGGCTTGACCCTGCGGGTTACAATTGCTCCGCGTCTGCTGCGGTATGCAATATTACAGGCGCTAAGTTATTTAACATAAGCACCGGCGGGCTCTTGGTGTTTGAGGCCTGCAAGGGCAAAGGAGAAGCGAGCGCTATCGATGATTAAGACGCGTTTGCCCCACAAGGGCCTGACGTTAATAGAGCTTCTTATAGCGATGTCGTTCTTGGCGGTCGTTCTTTCGGGCCTGCTTGCCCTTTTCATAAGTTGCGCTTTTTTGAATGATGCCAACAGGAATCTGATGATTGCTACAAGCCACGTCCAGTTCGCGATGGAGGAGGTCAAGGCGAATATATTCGCCGGGATAAGCCCAAATTATAACGGCTTATGCTGGGACAGCGCCGCGATCACCGGGAAGGGCCTGAGCCCCCTGGCCAACGAGACTTTGTGTTTCAGCGTGACCGGGACAGATGAGCTGGATGTCACTGTTACCGGGAACTGGACTGATCTGCGTTCAAGGGCAAGGAGCACAGCTTTGGAGACGATTATTTCGGAGCCATGAAAAAAGGCTTTACTCTTGTAGAGATATTAATATCGATCTCAATCTCGGTGGTCATAGGATGGGCTATGATATCGGTCTTGAAGGTCGCGGATGCAGTATGGAACCAGGGAGAAGGGCTTATTGACCTGCAGCAGCAGGCCCGGCAGGCGATGGACGGGATGATCCGGGAGGCCCGCCAGTCAAAAGCGGCTGATATGGTGGTCAGCGGAGCCGGCAGCAGAGTGGATTTTTCTATACCCTCAGCCTCCGGAATTATCAGTTATTTCTTGGAAGTTAATGATCTTACCCGCGAGCATCCGTCGGGCGCTAAGCAGAAGGTGGCGGCGAATATAAATTCGCTTTCTTTCTGTTGTGTCGGCGGGGCTGATTGCGCGGATTGCATTAATGCCGATGCCCTGAGGATAAGCCTTGGGGCCGGTAAGAACGTAAGGGGCAGGGCAGTAACTTTTCCTGTAACAGGATCCCTCACCGAGCAGGTGAGGTTAAGGAATTAAAACTATCTTTATGGGGAATCATTATGAATAAAAAAGGCGCAGCGCTGATCTTGGCATTCGCGATAATCATGATCCTTTCGGGTTTAAGCACGGCTGTGGTGATGCGCAGCGCTTCCGAGGCCAAGGCTGCGCGTAAGCATTCAGAGGCGACGCAGGCGATGTGGCTTGCGGAGGCGGGGGCGAATAAGGCCCTTAAGCTTTTAAGGGATACTTACGGCAGTACCTCTGTGCCGAGCACTCCCTTGGGATCAGGCGGATATTCCGCCTCCATTGCCAGTAATCCGGATGGAAGCCGCACAGTCACTGCCTACGGGTTTGTCCCGTTCAGCCCGCCTGCCACTACCAGGATACTGGAAGTGACTATGATCAAGGTGCCCAATCCACCCCAGAATTTTTATGACAACGCGCTTTACGCGGCGGGCGATATCGGCATTTCGGGAAAAGCCTATGCGATTACCGGCAACGTTACTTACGGAGGCGCTATTGCCGGGGATACCGGAAATATACAGCCGGTTCCCACGCGCGATCCGTCGATAAGCCCCTTGGTGCTCCTGGATTTTGAACAGTTGCGCAGCATAAGCCAGAGCCAGGGTAACTATCATGATATCAATCATCTCGGCGGATCGTTCCCTGAGTCTTTCTGGTATGATGAACCAAACAGGATCCCGAACGTCGTTTTTATCGAAGGGAATCTGGATATCAAAGGCAACGATATCGCCGGAGGCTTCTTTGTGGTCGGCGGCAAGGTCACCTATGATGCCACCTTAAGCGGCAACGTCAAGGTTAAGGGCGCCATCTATACCCGCGGCGGATGCACGATAAACGGAGGCGGAGGCGTTGGGCTTAATGTCGACGGCGCTATCTGGTCGGATGCTATAACCATAAAAGGCGGGGTGAATGTAAGCTATAACCAGGACTATATTTCAGCGATCCGGGATAACTTGCAAATAGTGACTCGGGTCCAGGTGACCAATTGGAAGGATACCCAGACCCCGTTCCAGCTTTAAGAATCCATGAAAAAGACAAAAGAAGCCATAAATTACGGTATTGATATCGGGACGCATTCAGTCAAGCTTGTGAAGCTTAAGGTTTCCGAGGAGAAAGCGGAGCTTCTGGCTTTTGATGCGGAACCCTTGCAGCTTGACCTGTCGGTCGTGCTTAAGAAGATCAGGGAGCGCCACACCGGGATGGATGCGCTAAATATCGCCGCATCAGGGCAGTCGTCCGTGATAAGGTACATTGATTTTCCGCACATGAATATTGCGGAGCTCAAACAGGCGTTGAAATTCGAGGCCCAGAAGTATATCACTTTCCTGAATAACGAGGTCAACCTTGACGCAGCGATCCTCAAGGACAATCTGCCTGATAACAAAATGTTTGTCCTTCTGGCTGCCGTTAAAAAAGACTGGCTTGGCCTCCGCATGCGCTCTATCGAGGCCGCGGGGCTGCGCGTAAGCACTGTTGATATCGATTCATTGGCGCTCGTCAACGCATTTAACTTTAATTATGCTTCTGACGAACAGCTCAAGAATAAAGCGATCGCGTTATTGAATATCGGGGCAGCGGTCACCAACCTTAGCATTCTTGATGGCGGCATCCCGCAATTGTCCCGCGACATACAGACCGCCGGTAATACCTTTACCCAGAAGCTGGCGGATCTTTTGCATATTGATTCTAAGGCCGCTGAGGCGCTTAAACTTGTCCCCGACCCTGCCAATGAGGCCAAGATGACGGCTGTGCGCGAATCTTTGATCGCCAACTTATTTGCCGAGGTAAGGACGTCCTTTGATTATTATGAGAGCCAGCATCCTTTGAGTATCGCAAAGATATTCTTAAGCGGGGGCGGCAGCAAGTTCCCCGGCATAAAGGACGCGCTTGCCGGATTCCTTGGCACCGAGATCGAACCCTGGGATCCGTTTAAGAATATCACCTTGGCGCCTAATATTAACGCGGAGAAGCTTAAAGACTTTGCGCCGCAGCTGGCTGTGGCGGCGGGGCTTGCTTTACGAAGATGAGTATGATCGAGATAAATTTATTATCGGAAGAGGCAAAGACCAAGCATAAGGCGCAAAGCGCAGGCCCCGGGCCTGACAGCACCCCACTTTTATTGCTTCTTCTGCCTTTATTGCTGGCGGCGCTTTTGGCGGCAAATGTCTATTTTGCCGTGCTCGGACAGGTTAAGGCCGGTAATCTTAATAAGCTTACCAGGAAGTGGGATGGACTGGCCGAACAGCGCAAGCAGGTCGATGAGTTTAATGAAAGATATGCCTTGGATGCTGTTTACGGGCAGGAGCAGCAGAGCCTTCTCTCGCAGAGGATATCGTGGGCGCAGAAACTGAACATTTTGAGCCTTGACCTGCCCAGTGGTATCTGGCTCAATGAGATCGCTGTGACTGCCTCCAGCATGATGATCAGGGGTTCTGTGGTTTCCCTGGAGAAGCTGGAGATGTCGCTTATAAAGGCGCTTATAGATAAATTAAAGAGCGAGCCTATATTCGCTCAGGATTTCTCAAGTTTTGAGCTGGGGACCGTGCAGAAGAAGGCTGTCGGGAATATGGATATTGTTGATTTCGTGTTGGATTGCAGGATAAGGCCTAGATGAACGAACTATTGAGTAATTTACTGTCGGATAAGAAGAAGGTCCTTTTGGTAGTTATTTTTGCCGTGATTATCGGCTATCTTGATATGTCTATGATCATGAAATCGCAGCTTGCCGGGGTAAAGAAGAAAGAGTCGCAGATCAAGGAGTTGAAGGCTAAATTTGCCAATTTTGAGCGGGACCTTTTGAAGATGGGGGAGCAGAAGAAGAAAGAGAGCGCGGGGACCATGGAGCCGCAGAAGGGAAAGAAGCTCCTTTCGCATGATTCGCTGGTTGCGCTTATGTACGGCATATCCGGGCTTGCAAATAAGGATAACGTCAAGATCCTGAAGATGGCTCCTGCCGATCAGCAGCCTGTGGCAGTAAGAGGCCCTGTCGCGCCTGACCCGGCGATACGGTTCCTGCCGGTTGTTATAAGGCTGGACCTTTTAAGCGACTATCACGCACTTGGCAGCTTTATCAATGATATCGAGAACGACCAGATCCTGGTCCTGGTGCAGGAATTTGGAATAATCGCTGATAAGCAGGATCCGTTGAAGCAGAGGGTGAACCTAGTGTTGAGGACATATGTCAAGAAATAAGGTAATCTTAATCTTATTTGTTTTATGCATGGGGGTAACTGCCCTGGGTTTTTGCCAGGAGGGGTTTGTCTATAATCCCAAAGGCAAGCGTAATCCGTTTATACCCCTTGTGACTTCCGATGGAAGGATCCTTAAGCTGGATAAGGCTGAGGTCCGTGGCGATCTGGCGGTGGAGGGGATAATCTATGATGATTCCGGACGCTCTTACGCAATAGTTAACGGGCAGGTTGTGGGTATCGGTGATGAGGCGCAGGGATACAAAATATTAAAGATCGAAAAGGATGGAGTCGTTTTTATTAAAGACGGTCAAATCACAAACATGGGGATGAGGAGGGAGGGGGAATGAAAAGGTCAATAAAGCGGGGTATCTGTGCGTTGTTATTTATTTTAACCATACCTTTTGCTCTGTCGGCTCAGGATAGTAACCAGGCGGCAGAGGCCCAGAAACAGCCCGGGGAAGAGGTGGTGCAGTTGGCGCAGGCCGAACCTGTTGTAGGTGGAATGAGCCAATTGGCCGGGCCGACGGTGGCTGTATTAACCCAGTCAAGCAATGTAACCCTGGATTTTAAGGATGCGGATATACAGAATGTCCTTAAGCTTATTTCCTACAAGGCCGGGGTCAATATTGTAAGCACCCCCGATGTCATGGGTAATGTATCCATACGCCTTGCGGATGTCCCGTGGCAGATGGCGCTGGATGTCCTCTTGAAGACCTACGGCTTTGCCTATCAACGGCAGGGCAATATCCTTCTTGTGACCAAGCTTGATAATATCGCCCGTATCCAGGCGGAGGAGCCTTTACAGACCGAGATATTTACGCTCAAGTTCCTTGATGCGCAGGATGCGCAGAAGATACTCGTCCCGTTATTGTCTCCGCGCGGAAAGATCTCTGTACTGTATGCCCGCGGCCAAAAAGGCTGGAAGTTCGGCACCTTTAAGATCGGAAGGGAAGGGGTTTCCGGGCAGGGGCTGAGCAGGGAGGATGTCAGTGAGATGACGACTTCGGAAACGATATCTATTGAAAAGGGCAAGGATGGGGAGATAGTCTCCAGAAAGGCGGATTTCCTTCCGTCCATAAAATCAAAGACGCTTGTCATTACCGATACAACCGCGTCTTTGGATAGGGTGCGCAATGTCATCCTGCCTCAGATCGACAAGAAGCCGCATCAGGTGCTCATCGAGACCAGGATCATGGAAGTCAGCCGCGATAAGCTTAAGGATATCGGCATAGACTATGGTACGGGCACCAACGGTGCCGAGCCAGGGAAAACCCCGGCTGATTTAAACTATGGTAAAAGAAAGACTATGGCCGGCCGCAACCTTTCTTCTTCAGTCGTCCCCAGCATTTTCGGCCCGCTGGAGGGGACAACAGGCGCAGGCGCAATGACGGGTATGTACCCTTATTCGGCCGGGCTTGAGTTCATCTTTAAAAATCTAAGCAGCGATCAGTTTGAGTTGATAGTCCATGCCCTGGAGGAGGATGTACACACCAACACGCTCTCCGCGCCGAGGATCCTTACCCTCGACAATCAGGAGGCCTCGATCCTCGTAGGGTACCACACGCCTATCCTAAAAACCGATACCAGCGCCGGTTCCTCGACGACCGGATCGACGCAGAGCACGACGCTTGATTACTATCAGGAGATCGGGATCAGGCTTAATGTCGTGCCTCAGGTCAATGAAGACGGCTACATCAACATGATCATACATCCAAGCGTCACCTCTTCAAACGCCAGCGTTCCCGCGACCAGCACAGTAAGCGGAAGCGATCCGGATAACCCTATAACGAATACGATAAATTACCCTGTTATAGACGTCCGCGAGGCCCAGACGCAGATCATGATGAAGAGCGGGGAGACCATCGTCCTAGGGGGGTTGCTCAAGGATGTGAAACGCGAAGAGGTCATCGGTATACCGTTTTTAAGCAAGATACCGCTTATTGGGAATCTTTTTAAGAGGACCACGACGGATAACGCCAAGATCGACCTTTTGATATTCATAAGCGCCCGTATTGCAGACGACGACGAGTTTACTCCTAAGGAGATCGCTACCATAGAAAAGCAGCTGGGCAAGGATAAAAAGACGGTCATCATCACCAACCAGAGGCCTAAGAAAGAATAAGTATTTTAAGCAAGAGGACTGTCTTTTGCCTTAAGGCTGTCCTTTTGTTTTTAGGATCAGGGTGCACGTGTACAGGATAAACTTTAATTTTAGTAAGAAAGGCCAGATGAAGTATATATCTCATTTGGACCTTATGCGGCTGTTTGCTCGCGCGATGCGACGGGCGGATTTCAAGCTCCGGATGACGGAGGGGTTTAGCCCTCATCCGAAATTCAGCATTAAAAGAGCGCTGAAGCTGGGCTTAGAGAGCGAATCAGAGGAGGCTACTATTGTCCTGAATGAGTTTGTAGCTCCCCAGGATTTTATGAACAGACTGCAGAAACAGATGCCGGAAGGAATCGAAATTAAAAATGCCGAAAGAAATTTTAATTAATGTAGAGTCGCAGGAAAAGAGGGTCGCCATAGTCTCCGACGGGACTCTCAATGAGTATTATATTGAGAGGCCGCAGGACAAGACTATTGTCGGAAATATTTACAAGGGAAAGATCGAAGCGGTGCTTCCTTCTTTGGGGGCTGCCTTCGTGGATATTGGCATGCCTAAAAAAGGGTTCTTGTACCTTTCGGAGATCGAGACTGCCTTTGAAGGCATTGAGCCTCAAGCGCAACCCGTGAAGCCGCAGGATATAAAAAAGGGGCAGGAGGTCCTGGTGCAGGTGGTAAAGGAGTCTTTCGGCACCAAGGGGCCGCGCCTTTCCGCGCACATAGGCCTGGCTGGAAGGTACCTGGTGTTGCTGCCGGGTGAAAATCAGGTTGGGATATCCCGTAGGATCGAGGATGACCAGGAGCGCAGGCGTTTGCGCCAAATATTTCAGGAGCTCAAGCTTCCCAAGGGGGTCGGTTTTATCGTGCGCACCGCCGCAAGCGGCAAGTCAAAGACCGAGCTATCCAGGGATTCGGAGTTCCTTTATAAATTATGGCAGAGGCTGGAGCGTTCGATCAAGGAGAAGAAGGGGCCGTGTGTCATCTATGAAGAGTACGATCTTACATTCAGGGTCATAAGGGATTCATTCTCCGACGATGTGTCCAAGCTGGTCGTGGATTCCAAGGAGGAGTTTTACCGCATCCAGCATTTTATGCGCGCATTTATGAGTTATCTTATCAAAAAGGTGGAGCTTTACCGCGGTGATAATCTGTTTGAACAGAAGGATATCGAAAGGCAGATCAACAAATTATTCGAATCCAAGGTTTATATGAAATCCAAGGCGTATCTGGTGATCGAGCCGACAGAAGGGTTAGTCGTCATAGATGTCAACAGCGGCGGATTCAGAAAGAAGCTTCAGCAGGAGGAGACCGCTTTTAAGGTGAACTGCGAGGCGGCGGTCGAGGCGGCAAGGCAATTGATCTTGCGCGACTTAGGCGGCATCATCGTCATTGATTTTATTGACATGCGCCGTGATTCTCACCGTCGGGAAGTGCTTAATATCCTGAAGAACGCGCTTAACGAGGATCGCGCGAAGTACGATATCTTAGGGATCTCAAAGTTCGGCCTTGTGGAGATGACCCGCGAGCGTATCCACAAGAACGCCCATACGCTCTCATCTCAGCCGTGCCCTTATTGCTCAGGTATGGGGAAAGTGAATTCTGCGGTTACAACCTCCATTTACGCTTTTAAGGAGCTCAAAAGATTCCTTAAGATCAAGCCCCTTAAGCAGGTGAATCTTGCCCTTGCCCCGGGTGTGGTAGAGGAGGTTTTGAAGGAGAAGAATAGCCTTAAAAACCTGGAGCGCCAGTTCAGGACCCAGATCAATATAGTCTCCAATCCCGCCCTTCACGTGGAAGAGGTCAAGATCTCGTAAAAATCATGGGGACGGTTCTATTTTCAAATAGAACCGTCCCCTTTTTTCCCTTGACCCGACCGGCCAGCCAGTGTATAATATAATTTCTCTAAAAATAGCTAAATTTTACTAAAAAGGAGCGATGAAAATGTATGCTATAGTTGAAGTTGGGGCAAAACAATACCGTATCAAGAAGGATGATGTTATTGAAGTCGAGAAACTAGCTGGCGATAAAGGTAAGGATATCACCCTGGATAAGGTGCTTTTAGTCTCAAAAGAGAAGAAAGTAGAGATCGGCCAGCCGTACCTTAAAGGCGCGTCAGTCATTGCCACCGTCGTCAAGGCTATCAAAGGCGAAAACGTGGTGTCTTTTAAGTACCGCCGCCGCAAGGCATCGCATACTACCAAAGGGCACAGGCAGCAGCTTACCGTTTTAAAGATCAAAGATATAAAATTAAGTGAGTAGCGTATTTATTGACCATACCAAGATCTTTGTCAAGGCCGGAGACGGCGGCCGGGGCTGCCAGAGCTTTTACCGGGACAAATATAACCGCGTAGGCACTCCCGACGGCGGAAACGGCGGCAACGGCGCCAGCATAATCTTCAGGGCTGACAGGAATATTTCGACTTTACTTGATTTCAAGTTCAACCGCCACTTCACCGGCGTCCACGGCGTCCACGGCTCAAGCAAGAAGAAGAGGGGCAGGAATGCCGAGGATGTCATCGTAGCTGTGCCGGTGGGAACGACCATTACCGATCTTACGGCCAATTGCGTCTTGCGCGATCTTGTCTGCGATAAGGATGAGGTTGTTGTCGCCAAGGGCGGTAGGGGAGGCATAGGAAACTCCAGCCGCAGGGAAGCAACGCCGGGTGAGCCGGGCGAACAGAGGCATATTGTTCTAGACCTAAAACTTATTGCCGAGGCTGGCGTAGTCGGATTTCCCAATGCCGGAAAATCCACCTTGTTATCCGCGATATCCAATGCGCATTCAAAGGTCGGGGCGTATCCGTTTACTACGAAATTTCCGATCCTTGGGGTAGTTAATTTCAATAATAAGCATTTCGTGATCGCTGATATCCCGGGCTTGATCGAGGGCTCGGCCGAAGGCCGCGGCTTAGGGGATAAGTTCTTAAGGCATGTGGAGCGCACCAAGATACTGGTCCACATAATTGACATGGCGGGTTTCGAAGGCCGGGATCCGCTTGAGGATTATAAGGCGATCAACCTGGAATTAAAGAAATACAAATTACAGGTCGCCAAGAAACATCAGATAATCGTTGCCAACAAGATGGACCTTGACGGGGCCTGGGAAAACCTGGAAAAATTCAAGTCCAAAGTAAAGAAAACCGTATACCCGATCTCTGCGTTAAACAGGGAAGGGTTGGAGGATCTGGTTGAAGCAATCGCTAAAAGATTATAAGCGGATAGTCATTAAGATCGGCTCAAGCCTGATGTACTCTGATAAGGGTAAGCTTGACCTGGGGTTTGTTAACGCCATCGTCTCCCAGATCGCCGGGCTCGTCAGAGAGGGCAAAGAGGTCATCATTGTCTCTTCAGGGGCTATCGCCCTGGGGATGTCGGTCCTAAGGTTAGAGGATAGGCCCAAGGAGCTTGCATATCTCCAGGCTGCCGCTGCCGTGGGCCAGCATGAGCTGATGGATGCCTACAGGCGTTTCTTTAGATCAAGGAAACTTAACTGCGCCCAGCTGCTTCTTACTTGGGAGGATTTTAACGACCACAAGCGTTATCTAAACGCAAAGAATACGCTCCTGGCCCTTTTTAAGATGAAGGGCATCCCGGTCATAAATGAGAATGATACTGTCTCTACGGACGAAATAAAGTTCGGGGATAACGACCGGCTTTCTGCCTTAGTCGCTTCTTTGGTCGGCGCCGACCTTTTGATAATTTTATCTGATGTTGAGGGGCTACTGGGCGCGGATAAGAAGACGGTGGTAAGGCTTGTGGAGAAGATCACGCCTGCCATAAAGGCCCTGGCCTGCCCTACAAGCAAAAAGACCTGCGTAGGCGGGATGATCACCAAGATCGAGGCGGCCAACATCGCGGTATCTTCCGGGATACCTTGTGTAATTGCAAGCGGCAGGAGGAAGGATATCATTACCTCTTGCGTGAAAGAATCCGGCGCGTTCGGCACAATATTCTTGCCCAAGAATGAGTCGCTTGCCGAGAAGGAGCGCTGGATAGCCTTCAGCGCCCGGCCTAAAGGCAGGATTATCGTTGATGACGGCGCGCGAAGCGCTTTGGAAAACAAAAAGAGCCTTTTGGCGGTGGGTGTTATTTCTGCAGAAGGAGATTTTGCGGCCGGGGATATCGTTAGCATAAGGGATAGTAAGGCGCACGAGTTTGCAAGGGGCAGAGCCGGCATTTCAAGTAAGGAGCTGGAAAATATCAAGGGCGCGCATCATGAAAAGGAAGTGGCGCACCGCGATAATATAGTCGTATTCTAAATATGGACCTTAAAAATCAACTGATCAATACAGCAAAGAAAGCCCAAGCCGCCTCTCGGGAGATGTTGGATGTGTCCGGCTCCCGCAAGAACCGGGCCTTAAAAGAGATGGCCGCGGCGCTTTTAAAGTATAGGGGCAGGATACTCGCGGCCAACAGGAAGGATGTCCTGAAGGCCCAAAAGAGCAGGGCCCCTCAGGCTTTTATCGACCGGCTTACCCTTGATGAAAAACGCATAAAGGATATGAGCCGCTCTTTACTTGAGATCGCTAAGCTCGATGACCCGGTGGGTGAGGATACCAAAGCCTGGCGCATGCCGAATGGCCTGTGGATCCACAAGGTGCGCTCCCCTATCGGGGTGATCGCGATAATCTATGAATCCCGCCCGAACGTGACATCGGATTGTATAGGACTTTGTTTTAAGTCCGGCAACAGCGTGATCCTGCGCGGAGGAAGCGAGGCGATAAACTCCAATACCGCAATATCCAGCGTTTTAATTAATGCCATTAATAAGCACGGGCTTCCCCAAGGCGTGGTTAATATGGTCACGACGGCCGACAGGCGCGCCATAGATATTTTGTTGAAGTTAAAAGATTATATCGACCTGGTCATGCCGCGCGGCGGAGAGGGGCTGATCAATAAAGTGGTTAAATCTTCCCTTATCCCGGTGATCAAGCATTATAAGGGGATCTGCCATGTTTATGTCGATAAGTATGCGGATTTGGATATGGCAAAGAAGATCTGCTTTAACGCCAAGGTCCAGCGCCCGGGCGTATGCAACGCCATGGAGAGCATGTTAGTGCATAAGGATGTGGCGGCGAGGTTTCTTCCCGGGATGCTTAAAGAATTCAAGGAAGCCGGCGTGCAGGTACGGGGCTGCGGCTTGACTTATAGGATCTCCGGCGGCAAGGTCAGGAAGGCAACTGAGAAGGATTACCGCACGGAGTATCTGGATCTTATCCTTTCGGTAAAGGTGGCCGATAGCCTTGATGAGGCGATAAGGCATATTAATGTTTACGGCTCGCACCATTCGGATTCGATCGTGACCGAGAATTACAAGAATGCTTTGAAATTCTTAAGGAAGGTGGATTCCGCCTGCGTCTACGTCAACGCCTCGACCCGCTTTACCGACGGATACCAGTTCGGCATGGGGGCTGAGATCGGGATATCTACGGATAAGCTGCACGCCCGCGGGCCAATGGCCCTCGAGGAGCTTACTACTTATAAATATATGGTTTTCGGGAACGGACAGGTGAGGCAGTAATATGAAGATAGGCATCCTCGGCGGCACATTTAATCCGATACACGCCGGGCACTTGATCCTGGCGGAGGAGGCCAGGGAGAAGCTCTCGCTTGATAAGGTCATCTTTGTGCCGGCATTCATGCCGCCGCATAAGGACGCACCTGACATCGCCCCGGCCGCAGACAGGCTTGATATGGTTAAACTTGCCTTAAAGGACAATAAGCACCTTTTAGTATCCGATACCGAGATCAAGCGTAACGGCCGCTCTTACACGATCGATACCATAAGCGAATTCAAAAGGGCGTATCCAAACGATGAGCTTTATTTCATTATCGGTTCGGACCTTCTGACTTACCTCAACGAATGGAAGGACCTGGACCGGATCCTTAAGATGGTGAATTTTGTCGCGGCCACAAGGCCCGGGTATCCGCTGGAGAATATCCCGTCATACATTAAGACTATCCCCATCAGGGCGGTGGATATATCGGGTTTTGAGGTGCGCCGCTGCGTGCGGGAGGAAAAGTCTTTTCGTTACCTGGTGCCGGAGTCGGTTTTTGAGTATATAAACAAGAAGAGGCTTTATAGATGAAGATAAAAGTCGCGCCATCAATATTATCCGCGGATTTCAGCTGCCTTTCTGAAGAGATCAAAAGGGTGGAGCGGGCGGGGGCGGACCTCATCCATGTTGATGTCATGGACGGCCACTTTGTGCCGAACATAACTATAGGGCCCGTGGTCGTAAAATATTTGCGCAAGGTAACGAAGATCCCGCTTGACGTGCACCTTATGATCAGTGAGCCGCAAAAGTACCTTGAGGCTTTCGTTAAGGCCGGAAGCGACATGATCACCGTCCATATTGAGACTGTAAGCCCCGCCGCCTGCAGGCGCATGGCCGCCAGGTTAAGGAGGAGGGGGGTAAAATTCGGGGTGTCGCTTAATCCCGGGACCCCTTTTTCGAAAGTTAAGAGATATCTTGCATGCGCGGATTTCGTGCTGGTGATGTCGGTTAATCCGGGTTTCGGCGGGCAGGCGTTCATGCCTGTGGCTATCCCGAAGATCAAGCAGATCCGTTCGGCCTTCAAAGGCGATATCGCCGTAGACGGAGGCATCAATGAAAAGAGCGCAGGTAAAGTGATCGAAGCCGGGGCTAATGTCTTGGCCGCCGGTTCATATATATTCGGCTCAAGGAATGCAAAACAGGCAATAGAAAGGATAAGAAATGCAAGGCAATAACAGGGGGATAAAGTTCGGCACTGACGGCTGGAGGGCCGTTATTGGCGAGAATTATACGTTTGAGAACCTGAAAGTTCTTTCGCAGGCGGTGGCGGATTACCTTGGGCGCGGGAAAAAGGTGGCTGTCGGTTTTGACACGCGCTTCATGTCCGGTATCTTTGCCAAACTTACCGCCGAGGTCTTAACAAACAATGATATCGAAGTCGTCCTCTCGGACAGGCCGATCCCTACCCCGGCATTAAGTTATACCGTAAAATTAAGGAAACTAGACTTAGGGATAATGATCACTGCTTCCCATAATCCTGCTGAGTACAATGGTTTCAAGATCAAGGTCCCATCCGGCGGAGCTGCCGGGCCGGAGGTGACCGAGGCCGTGGAGGCGCTGCTTGATAAGAATCCGGTGAAAACCGGCGGCTCGGGAGACTTGAAGGCTGAAGACTTGACCCGCGATTACGTGAAGTTCATGCGCTCTTATATCGAGTATAAAAAGATCAAGAATAAGAAATTCAAGGTCTTAGTCGATGCGATGTATGGTTCAGGGGATAGCTTTTTTGCCGAGGTGCTTAAGGGAAGCAGCATAAAATTAGAGTTTATGCGCAATACTATTAACCCTTCATTCGGCGGCAGGAGGCCGGAGCCGGTTGAAGATAACCTTGAGGAGTTAAAGGCGCGCGTCAAGAAGGAGAAATTTGATTTAGGGATCGCCCTTGACGGCGATGCTGACAGGATCGCGGCGGTTGCCCCGGGTGGCGTGTTCATCCATCCGCAGAAGATCCTCGGGCTTCTTGCGCTGCATCTTAACCAGGACAGGGGCTGGTCCGGCGGCGTGGTCAAGACCATCTGCGGCACGACGATGATCGACAATATCGCCAAGGCCCTGGGGATAAAGCTTTATGAGACTCCGGTAGGCTTTAAATACATCTCCGTTCTCATGGACAGCGAAGATATCGTTGCCGGCGGCGAGGAAGCCGGCGGCATGGGCGTCAAAGGTTATATCCCCGAGCGCGACGGGACCATGGCGGGGCTGCTCCTTATCGAAATGATGGCCTATCGCAATAAGAATATTTTAAAGATCCTTAATGAGACTGAAAAAGCGTTCGGCAGGTATTATTACGTTAGAAGCGATCTGAAGCTTGAGCACCAGGTTGATATAAAGAGAGAGAATATGCCGGCAGAGCTTTTGGGAAGGAAAGTCATAGGGGTCAAGGATTTCGACGGCCTGAAACTGACCTGTGACGATGAAAGCTGGCTCATGTTCCGCGGCTCAGGGACTGAGCCGATCATGCGTATTTACGCTGAGGCAAGATCCCTGAAGAGGGCGAAGGACTTGCTGAGGTTAGGAGAGAGATTAATAAAGGTTTGAGCAAGGGCTTCACTCTCGCAAATATTGTTTATGTGATAAGCAGGTCGGTTTATGCTTTTATATTTAAGGTTTTCTTCCGCCTCGATGTCTACGGCAAAGAAAATATTCCAGGAGAGGGCGGTTTTATCTTAGCCGGTAACCATTTAAGCCTGATCGACCCTCCGGGATTTGGCGTGGCATGCCACCGGCGGCTTAGCTATATGGCTAAAAGGGAGTTATTTGATAATCCCGTCGGGGCGTGGATCCTTTACTCCTATGGAGTATTCCCGGTAAAAAGAGGCTCCGCAGACCTGGGGGCTATGAAGGAAGCTATGCAGCGCGTCAAAGACGGAAGCGGGCTGCTTTTATTCCCTCAGGGCACTCGTGTCAAGGACAGCGAGGCCAAGCCTAATCCGGGGGTGGGGTTTTTGGCGGTAAAGCTGCAGGTGCCGGTCGTGCCTGCCTTTATCAAGGGTTCGGATGAGGCCTGGCCAAAGGGCGCTAAATTCTTTAGGTTGAAAAAAGTTTCTATTTATTTCGGCAAGCCGCACAGATTCACAGAAAAGATGCCCTATGACGAGATAGCAGCCAAGGTCATGGAGACGATAGGGCATCTTGAAGAAAATTCTTTAAGTTAGGAGGTTTGAGAAGTGTTAAGTTGTAAGTTATAAGTGTTAAGAAAAAACTAAAATCAAAAAAATCTAAAGGAGAATTAATCAAATGTCTGACATAAAATCAGAGCCAAAATCAGAGCTGGAAGAATTGTATAATCAAAGCATTAAAGTGATCAAAGAGGGGCAGGTCGTGACCGGCAAGATCATTGCCATCAAGACCAAAGAGGTGATCGTGGATATAGGTTTTAAGTCCGAGGGGGTCGTCCCGATAGCGGAGTTCGGCAGCCAGGACCTTGAGGTCGGCAAAGAGCTTGAGTTTTACCTTATGATGATCGAGAATGACGCCGGCATGATGACCTTGTCGCGCGAGCAGGCGATCCGCATGCAGGGATGGGACAAGATCGTCAAGCTATCGCAGGATGGAGACCTGGTCGAGGGAAGGCCCACCAAGAAGGTCAAGGGCGGATACCTCGTGGATGTGATGGGGGTGGAAGGGTTCCTGCCGTCATCATTATCGGCGTTCAAGAATGTCCTTGAGAAGGATATAATGTACAAGCCTTTCAAATTCAAGATCGTCAAAGTCAACAACTTAAGGCGCAGCGTTATCGTCTCCCGCAGGGAAGCGGTTCAAAAGGATAGGGAGATCGTCAAGGATAAGTTGTGGCTGGAGTTAAAGATCGGCTCGACCGCGCCCGGCATGGTCAAGGCGATAACTGATTTCGGAGCCTTTATTGACCTTGGCGGGGTTGACGGGCTGCTTCATATCACCGATATGTCGTGGTCGAAGATCAGCCATCCTTCGGAGATCGTGGCCATCGGGGACAAGATCGATGTGATGATCCTGAACCTCGATAAGGAATCCGGAAAGATATCCTTAGGGTTAAAGCAGCGCCTGCCTGATCCGTGGCAGGATATCGAATCGAAATTTACCGTCGGCACCAAGATAAAGGGCAAGGTGGTCAATATCCTTCCTTATGGCGTGTTTGTGGAATTGGAGAAGGGAATTGAGGGCCTGATCCATGTTTCGGAGATCTCCTGGACCAAGAGGGTCAATAATCCGGGCGAGATGTTCGCTATCGGGGATATGGTTGAGACCCAGATCTTAAGCGTGGATAAGGATGCCCGCAGGATATCGTTAAGCCTGAAGCAGCTGGAGCAGAATCCCTGGCTTGAGGCAGAGGGGAAATACCCTGTGCAAAGCAAGGTTTCCGGCAAGGTAAGGGGTTTTACTGATTACGGGGCGTTTGTCGAGCTGGACTCTAACCTTGAGGGGATGATCCATGTTTCGGATATCTCATGGACCAAAAGGATCGCCCACCCGCAGGATGTCCTAAAAAAAGGCCAGAAGGTGGATGTGGTGGTGTTATCGGTGGATGCGCAGAACAGGCGCATCTCTTTAGGTTTAAAACAGCTGCAGGAAAATCCTTGGACCGAGATCGCTGTTAAGTATCCTGTGGATACGGTGCTTGAGGTTGAGGTCGCCAGCATCACCGAATTCGGGGTTTTCGTCAAGATCGACGAAGAGCTGGAGGGTTTGGTTTATGCAAGCGAGATCGAAAAGGATGTGGTCGCCAAGCTTAAGCCACAGGATAAGCTCAAGGCCAAGGTGATCAAGGTTGATGTGGAGCAGGCAAAGATCGGTTTAAGCGCCAAGGTCTAAAGGCAAAGATTGCTTCGCTTCGCTCGCAATGACTCCATTTGTGTCATTGCGAGGACCCCGAAGTTAAGTCGGGGGACGAAGCAATCTAAACAAGTAGTTTATGTGGTTAGAAAATAATATGGTTGACATAGAAAAACAGCTTGAGGTGATCAGGCGCGGGGCGGTCCAGATAATCTCCGAAGAGGAGTTAAGGAGGAAGCTGGAAGAATCCCTTAAGGCCAACCGTCCGCTTAATATCAAGGCAGGTTTTGACCCGACGGCGCCTGATCTGCACCTTGGGCATACCGTGCTCCTCAGGAAACTGCGCCAGTTCCAGGACCTCGGGCATAAAGTCTTCTTCCTTATAGGGGACTTTACCGGCCGCATAGGGGATCCTACCGGAAGGTCGCAGGTGAGGACGCAGCTGACCCGCGATGAGGTCTTAAAAAACGCGGCTACCTACAAGAAGCAGGTCTCCAAGATCCTTGATATCCATAAGCTGTCGATCGTATTTAACAGCGAGTGGTTTGAGAAGATGTCGGTACTGGATGTCATGAACCTTACTACGCATGCGACAGTCTCGCAGATGCTGGCCCGCGAGGATTTCAAAAAAAGGATCGCGAAAGGTGAGGATATATCGCTTTTGGAGTTTATGTATCCATTGTTGCAGGGTTATGATTCCCTGAAGCTTGATGCGGATGTTGAGCTTGGAGGCACCGACCAGATATTCAATCTTCTGGTGGGAAGGGATATCCAGAAGGATTATGGCAAACCCCAGCAGGTGGTCATCACCATGCCGCTTCTAGAAGGTACAGATGGTGTTGCGAAGATGAGCAAGTCTTACGGAAATTACATCGGCATCAATGAGGAGCCGTCGCAGATGTTCGGCAAGGTGATGTCGATATCTGATGAGCTTATGTTCAAATATTACGAGCTCTTGACTGATGAAGATCTGGCAGCCGTCAAACAGATGCACCCCAAAGAAGGCAAGATGAGGCTGGGGGAGTTGATCGTGTCCCAGTATCATTCGCAAGACGATGGCAGGAAGGCGCGCGCTGAATTTGAGCGCGTTTTTAGCCAGAAGGAGCTGCCGCAGGATATGCAGGAGTTTAAGGCTGACGGCAAGAAGACCGTCGTTACCATCCTTACGGAATCTGGAATGGCCAAAAGCGGCAATGAGGCGCGCAGGCTTATCCAGCAGGGCTCGGTCACCTTCAACAGCGTAAAGGTCGGGGATAGCTTTATAGTCGATAAAGAAGGGATATTAAAAGCAGGCAGCCGAAGGTTCTTGAAGATCACGCTTTAACAGTAAGGAGGGGGCGGATGAAGGGGATTATTCTTGCAGGCGGAAGCGGTACGCGGCTTCACCCGATCACCAGGGCCGTGTGCAAGCAGCTGCTTCCGGTGTACGACAAGCCGATGATCTATTATCCGCTGTCGACCTTGCTGCTTACCGGCAGGATCAGGGATATCTTGATCATTTCAACGCCTGAGGCTTTGCCCAGATTTAAGGATCTTCTGGGTAACGGTTCAAGCTTAGGGATCAAGATCTCTTATCTTCCTCAAGCCAAGCCCCGCGGCATAGCCGAGAGCCTTATTATCGGAGAGAGGTTTATCGGTAAGGATGACGTTGCCCTTATCCTCGGCGATAATTTGTTTTACGCCGACAGCTTAAGCAGCAGGCTCCAGTATTGTTCTGAATCTGGAAACTTTCCTTTAATTTTCGCCTACCAGGTAAAAGACCCTCAAAGATACGGCGTTGTCAATTTCGATAAGCGCCTTAATGTCACCTCGATCACTGAGAAACCCAAGAAGACAGCGTCCAGATGGGCGGTCACGGGCTTGTATTTTTACGATAACCAGGCTTCGAAGATCGCCAAGCGGATCAAGCCTTCCGCAAGGGGGGAGCTTGAGATCACCGACGTCAACAACGCGTATTTAAAGCAAGGCAACCTTAAGGTCGAGCTTTTAAGCCGTGGGTGCGCCTGGCTTGATACCGGCACTTACGATTCTTTAATTGATGCTTCGATGTTCATCCGCACGATCGAACAGAGGCAGGGGTTAAAGATCGGCTGTATTGAGGAGGTAGCCTACCGCATGGGCTACATAAATAAGAAGCAGCTTTCAGGATTAGCTGATAAGATCCACACGAGCTACGGCGAGTACCTGCGCAGCATCCTTTAAGGAATGAAAAATAAAATACTGATACTAGGCAATGGTTTCATAGGGGAGAGGATCAGGGAGGAGCTAGGCGGGGATATTTCAGGCAGGATCCTTAATTCATACTCTGAGGCGGATAAAGAAGTAAAACGCTTCAACCCCGGGATCCTTATTAATTGCATCGGTATAACCGGCAGGAGGAATGTCGACGATTGCGAGCTGGTTAAGGATGAGGTGCTTTTAGCTAACTCTTTCCTGCCTATTATGCTTGCTGAAGTAGCTTTGCGCCGCGGCATAAAACTTGTGCATATAAGCAGCGGTTGCATTTTTAACTATGATTACAAGAAAGATCCTCCCTTAACCGAAGGAAGGGCTCCGGATTACTTCGATCTTTTTTACAGCCGCTCCAAGATCTATTCAGAGCAGGCGTTGTTACCTTTGTCCAAGAAATATCCGTTTCTAATTAGCCGGATCCGCATACCGCTGGATGACCGGCCCCACCCTAAGAATATCCTCGATAAGCTTATAAGATACAAGAAGGCTATAGATATCCCGAATTCGGTCACCTACATCCCTGATTTTGTAAAGGCTCTTAAGCATCTCATTAAAGTCCAAGCTACAGGAATCTATAATGTAGTCAATAGCGGCGCCTTAAGATACCCCAGGCTCCTGGATACCTATAAGAAATATGACCCAAAATTCGAATATAAGAAGATCAGCCTTAAGAGCCTTAATTTATCGAGGACAAACCTCATTTTATCCGCGCGCAAGCTGAAAGATTCCGGCTTCCCTGTAAGAGACATAAACTCTGTGCTGGATGAATGCGTGCGCGGTTATCTGAAGAACAAAAAGGGTTAAGTATGGTTTATAAGAAGATGTTAGTTACTGGCGGGGCAGGGTTTATAGGGAGCGAGTTTGTGCGCTGTGCGGTAAAACTCGGTTACCGCGTAGCTGTGGTTGATAAGATAACTTATGCCGGGGACCTGAAAAGGCTTGAAGCTTGCTCCGGCAAATATAGATTTTTTAAAGCGGACATCTGTAACAAAAAGGCGATTGATGCGGTCGTAAAGAAGCAGAGGCCCGATGTAATAGTAAACTTTGCCGCTGAGACCCATGTGGACAGGAGCATCCTTGATTCCAAGGCGTTCATGGATACGAATATCGGCGGGACCAAGAATCTGCTGGATCTGGCCATGAAATACAGGGTCAAAAGGTTCGTGCAGATATCAACGGATGAGGTTTACGGGGAGATAAGGAAGGGAAGTTTTTGCGAGGATTCTCCTTTGGCCCCGAACAGCCCCTATGCCGCATCAAAGGCTGCGGCTGACATATTGGTCAGGTCTTATATCCGCACTTACGGCCTGCCTGCCTTGATAGTGCGCCCCTGCAATAATTACGGGCCGTGGCAGTATCCTGAGAAGTTCATGCCGGTGGTGATCCATAAGGCGCTTAACAATGACAGGGTGCCGGTTTACGCCAAAGGAATGAACGTCAGGGAGTGGCTCCATATCTCTGATTGCGCCGCGGCTATATTAAAGGCCGTACAGAGGGGCAGGGCAGGAGAGGTTTACAATATCGGTTCGGGGGAAGAAAGGCGCAATATCGATGTAGCCGCAAGGATCCTGGCTATCCTTAAAAAGCCGGGAAAGCTCATAAAATATGTCAAGGACCGCCCCGGGCATGACCTAAGGTACAGCCTTGATTCTTCCAAGATTTCGAAGGCCCTCGGTTGGAAGCCGAAAGTTAAGTTTAACGAGGGGCTTATAGATACGGTAAACTGGAATAAGGAAAACGCAGCGTGGATAACGGCTAAGGCCAAACTCTTAAGCGGTTACTGGAAAAAGGTATATAAAGGTTAATATGCCAGTCGTTATTGTCACCGGTTCTTGCGGCTTGATAGGTTCGGAGACGGTAAGTTTCTTCGCAGAGAAAGGGTTTGATGTCGCCGGAATCGACAACAATATGCGCAAGTATTTTTTCGGTAAAGACGGTTCGGTCCTTTGGAACCAGAAACGGCTGCAGAAAAAGTTCAAGAATTATAAGCATAACGCGATAGATATCCGCAATGAGGCCGAGGTTAACGCGCTTTTTAAGAAGTACAAGGATAACGTTGCTTTGGTCGTGCATGCCGCGGCCCAGCCTTCGCATGATTGGGCGGCTCGCGAGCCCTTGACGGATTTCGGGGTCAACGCCACAGGCACCCTCGTTATCTTAGAAGCGTTGCGTAAATTCGCACCTACGGCTGCGTTTATCCTTACGTCGACGAATAAGGTCTATGGCGACAGGCCGAATGCCCTGCCGCTTATGGAGCTGGATAAGAGATATGATCTGCCTAAGGACCATGCTTATTATAAAGGCATAGATGAATCGATGAGCATAGATAATTGCCTGCACAGCGTCTTTGGCGCATCCAAGGTGGCAGGCGATGTCATGGCCCAGGAGTACGGAAAATACTTCGGATTAAAGACCGGGGTATTCCGCGGGGGATGCCTTACCGGGCCCGCCCATTCAGGGGCTGAATTGCACGGATTCCTGGCGTATCTGGTCAAATGCGTCATTAGCGGCAGGAAATATAAGATATACGGATACAAAGGAAAGCAGGTCAGGGATAATATCCATTCATTTGATCTGGTCAGCGCTTTTTACCAGTTTTTTAAGGCGCCCCGCTGCGGAGAGGTGTACAACATAGGGGGAGGCCGTTTCGCCAACGTCTCCATGCTTGAGGCGATAGATATCTGCCAGAAGGTTTCGGGCAAGATGCTCTCTTATGAATACGATCCCGCAAACAGGATCGGTGACCATATCTGGTGGATAAGCGATGTTTCGAAGTTTAAGTCCCATTATCCTGCATGGGAATATAAATATAATATTGAAGATACGATCAAAGAGATATACGCGGCCCAAAAGGAGCAAAGCTAAAAAATGAAATATAAGAATATCCTGATCACCGGAGGGGCGGGGTTCATCGGCAGCAGCCTTGCGTTATCGTTTAAAGAGAAGTATCCCTCTTTGAAGGTGGCCGCGTTGGACAACCTCAAGAGGCGGGGAAGCGAGCTTAATATCCCGCGGCTTAAAGATAGAGGGATAGAATTTATTCACGGCGATATCCGCTGCCCCGAGGACCTGAATCTTCAAAAGAGGTTTGACCTTCTTATCGAGTGCTCAGCCGAGCCTTCGGTTTTGGCCGGTTATGGCAATAACCCTTTATATGTGGTAAATACCAATCTTACCGGTACGATAAATTGTCTGGAGTTGGCCAGGAAGAATAAGGCCGATGTAGTATTTCTTTCCACCAGCCGGGTGTATCCTTTCCGCGCGCTTAACCACATAAAATATATCGATGCTGAAACCCGTTTTGAGTGGACCGGCAGCCAGGCGATACCCGGATGGTCCACGGCAGGGGTGGATGTGGATTTCACCCTTTGCGGGCCGAAATCCCTTTACGGCGCCACCAAGCTTGCTTCAGAGATCATGATCCAGGAGTATGCCGATAATTTCGGCTTGAAGTTTGTGATAAACCGCTGCGGCGTTATCGCAGGGCCGTGGCAGTTCGGCAAGTCCGACCAGGGCGTGTTTACACTGTGGATGCTGGCGCATTACTTCAAAAAAGAGCTTAAGTATATCGGGTATGGAGCCAAGGGTAAGCAGGTAAGGGATCTAATGCATGTGGATGATCTTTTCAGGCTTATAGACCTGCAGGTCAATTCACTCCCCCGCATAAATGGGGAGATCTTTAATGTCGGCGGCGGAAGAAGGGTAAGCCTGTCGCTTCTGGAGGCAACCGCGCTTTGCCAGAAGATGACCGGCAACCGCATAAGAATAGCTAAGGAAGTAAAAGGCCGGCCGGGGGATGTGGCGATATATATTACGGATAACAGAAAAGTCAATGCAGAGTTGAATTGGTCACCTAAGAAGATGCCTGAAGAGATACTGAAGGATTGTCTTGCCTGGATAAGGGCCAATGAGAAGCTGATCAAGAGGAGTTTATTTTAGATATGTTTTGGCTTGTGGTTGGCGCATCGGCAGCCGTGTTGACTTCATTTTCATTCCTGCCGCAGATAATTAAAACCGTAAAGACAAGATCAGCCAAAGACATAAGCGTATTTATGCTTGCGCAGTTTGCTTGCGGCTCCTTATTGTGGATGGCCTATTCGGCGCATCTTAAGGACCCGATCATAATGGGGGCTAACTGCGTTACCTTCGTGAGTTTATTTTCTTTATTAATTCTTTATTTCTTGTACGGGAGGAGAAAGTAATGAAAAAGGCCTTGATAACCGGTATTGACGGGCAGGACGGCTCATATCTGGCTGAGTTCCTCCTGGATAAGGGGTATGAGGTCCATGGCATCATCAGGCGCGTCGCCCTCGAAGATGTCGAGCATCACCTTTGGCGGATAAAGCATATAATCGGCAGGTTAAAGATACACCCCGGCTCACTCGAAAGCTACGCCAGCATCTTTAATATCGTGGAGAAGGTTAAGCCGCAAGAGTGTTACCATTTGGCGGCGCAGAGTTTTGTCAGTTATTCTTTTGAGGATGAGTTCTCAACCATTAATACCAATATTAACGGCACGCACTATGTCCTTTCTGCGGTTAAGGAGAGGGCGCCTAAATGTAAATTTTATTTTGCCGCGTCCAGCGAGATGTTCGGCCATGTAAGGGAGGTGCCTCAGAATGAAAAGACGCCTTTTCATCCGCGTTCTCCTTACGGCATCTCGAAAGTCGCAGGATTTGACCTGACCCGCAATTACCGCGAGGCCTACGGCATTTTTGCGTGCAACGGGATATGCTTTAACCACGAATCTCCCCGTAGGGGTTTTGAGTTCGTGACCCGCAAGATCACCAATGCCGTAGCTGAGATCAAGCTTGGCATGGCAAAAGAGCTCAGGCTTGGCAACCTTGAAGCCAGGAGGGACTGGGGTTTTGCCGGGGATTACGTAAGAGCGATGTGGCTCATGCTGCAGCAAGCCAAGCCCGACGATTACGTTATCGCCACAGGCCAAACTCATTCAGTTAAGGAATTCGCGAAGCTGGCATTTTCCTACGCCGGGCTTGACTGGAGCAAATATGTGGTTATTGACAAGAACTTTTACCGGCCCGCGGAAGTCAATCTGCTCCAGGGGGATTATTCTAAGGCAAGAAATAAGTTAAAGTGGAAACCAACCGTAACTTTTAAAGAGCTGGTTAAGAAGATGGTTGAAACAGACCTGGCGCGTTTGAGCAAATAAACCGAAATTCACTGATTATCTAGTTTTTACAATCCTTTTCCCTATGAATAAATCCCGCATTATTTATGACAAAGTATTCTGGCTGCTGTTTATCTTCGCCGCCATATATATACTTGGAAATATCGGCACAGGAAGCCTGACAACCTGGGATGAGGCAGTTTATGCCAATATTTCTAAAGAAATCTTAAAGACAAACAGCTGGTTTATTTTGTATGAGCATGGCAACGCATGGATCGATAAGCCGCCAATGTATATGTGCTTGTCGGCGCTATTTTATAAACTTTTGGGAGTTAATGAGCTGGCTGCAAGGTTACCTTCCGGGCTCATGGGCTTGGCTACGGTAATGCTGCTTTATATCTTTATTAAAGAAATCGTCGATCGGAATGCGGCTGTATTGAGCGCATTATTACTTTTGGCAATGCCGCATTATCTCCACTTTGCAAAGATGGGGATGCTGGATGTCTCTTTGACGTTTTTTATTGTTTTAATGATTTATTTCTTCTGGAAAGGCGAAGAGAACCCGGTTTTCTTGTTTTGGTCCGGCATAGCTTTCGGAGCAGCGTATTTCACAAAAGGTTTTGCAAGTTTCTTGGGGCTTTTTATTATAGGATTATATGCTTTATTTGCGCAAAAGCTGCGTTTATTGTTCAGGCGGCAGTTTATTCTGGGGATACTTATCTCTTTGGCGCTTATTGCCGGATGGCATTATGCCGAGTACAAGGCTTTTGGCCGCATTGCGCTGGATAAATGGTTCGGTTATCATGTTTACGCGCGCGCCACAGGGGCTTTGGATGGCCATGTGGGGGGGCCGAATTTCTACCAAAAGGCTATCTTTAATAAGAATAAGCCTTGGGCCGTGATCCCTTATTTAGCTTTACTTTATATGGTATGGTTATCTGTCCGTAAACATGACAAGAGGGCTATATTGGCTTGTTCCTGGATCTTGGCCACTTATGTTTTATTCAGCGCGGTAGCCACAAAAATACATAACTATATTATTCCGATCTACCCGGCCTTAGCGTTGTCTTCGGGCATATTCCTGGCAAGATTCTTAAAAAATAAAATGTTTCATATATTCCTAAGCGCAGTATTAATACTTATGGTTGTACAGGTCAGTTATTCCTGGGCTTTCAAGCTGGATTTTTCCCTAGACCTTAAGACGGTGGCAGCCCGCGCGGAAGCTCTAAAGGCCCGCGGTGCATACGTTTTTTCTTCTCCGAGAGATGCCTCCGATGTGTTTTATACAGATTTCGCGGTATTTCTGACTCCTGATACTTATGCTGCCGCAATCAACAATAATATAAGGGATGCGTTTCTCCTTGTTCCATCGGACCAGATCGGCCCGTTGGCTTCAGAATACAATTTCGCCTTTACTAAAGTCTATGATTCGTGGAAGTTGTCGATGTTTAAGATAAGGTTAAATAAATAAGATGCTGCTATCTATTATTATCCCGGTTTATAACGAGACGAAAAGAATTGGCCTTACTCTTAAAAGGATCATTGATTTTATGAAAGACAAGGGCTATATCTATGAAATTATTGTCGTTGATGACGGTAGCGTTGACGGCACCCCGGATCTTGTCAGTAAGAAATTCGCCGCTTCCGGAGCTGTAAAGGTTTTACGCAATGAGCTTAATCACGGAAAGGGTTACGTCGTTAGGCAGGGCATGCTTGATGCAAGGGGGGATGTTTTATTCTATACGGATGCCGATCTTGCCTCGCCGATCCAGGATATGGAGAAGATGCTTTTTCTTATTAATTCCGGCTATGACGTTGTAGTCGGCTCGCGCGTGATAAAAGATTCTGAGGCCAAGGTTAAAAGGGTGTTCTGGCGCTATATTATCGGCAGGATCTTTAATTTTCTTGTGAGGGTGATCGCTGTTGGAGGCGTGACCGACACTCAGTGCGGTTTTAAGATGTTTACCAGGGGTGCGGCTAAAAAGATCTTTTCGAGGCAAAAAATCCATACCTACACCTTTGATGTTGAGATAATGTACTTAGCCAAGCGCCTGGGCCTCAAAATAAAGGAGGTCCCGGTCAGCTGGTCTGAAGTCAAAGACACCAAGGTCAAGTTTGTCCGGGATTCACTGATGATGTTCAGGGACCTAGTAAGGATCAGGATCCTGCATAGAGGCAAAGATGAATTCGTGGCCAAGGAATAGAGGCTTACTTTTTCTTATTATCATATTTGCCGGCTTGCTATTAAGGCTCGCCGGCATTAATTTCGGCCTGCCTTATCAGTTTCACCAGGATGAGCCTATTATTGTAAATCATGCCATGGCCTATGGCACAGGCGACCTGAATCCCCACTTTTTCATAATCCCGCCCTTAGCCTCGTATTTCCTTTTTATATTCTACGGAATATTCTTTTTCTTAGGTAAGTTATCTGGAATTTTTGTTTCGGCTGAAGATTTTGCCTTTAAATTTATCAGCGATCCAACGTTTTTTTATTTGATCGCTCGGTTAGTTCTAGGAGTTATTCCCGGAGCCCTACTCGTTGCAGTAACCAAGAAACTTTATCAAAAGTTTTTTGGGGAGGAGGGAGCGCTTTATGCTGCGGCAGTCGTAGCTGTTTCATTCCTTGCTATAACTAATTCTCATTATGCATATGTTGATAATCTGCTGGTTTTATTTATTATAATCGGCTACCTTCAATTTTTAAGGCTCATAGCCAAGCCGTCAATTGGTAATTATATTCTTTCAGGGGTATTTCTGGCGTTAGCTGTTGGTGTAAAATACAATGGAGCTCTATTGTGGATGAGTTTTCTTGCAGCTCATATTTGTGTTATTTTTGGAAACCCCGGCGACAAAAAGAAGAAGTTTTTAAATATAAATTTGTTAGCCGTCTTTTTAGTTTTTGTTGCAGTTTTTATGATTTCGAATCCTTTTTCGGTCATGGATTGGCGGTTTTTCTTAAAAGACGTAACTACTAGGATCAGGAGCGGCTATATAGGTTTTGACCATCATATCGTTTATTCGTTGCATGAAGGATTGGGGTGGGGGGTAGTAATCCTTGGGTTCTTTGGGTTTATAGCTATTTTTCTGAAAGAAAAGCTGCCTAAAGCGCTATTTCTTATATCATTCCCAGCTATTTTCTATCTGCACCTTGTTTTTAAGAGCCAGCCTTTTTCAAGGTACGTCCTACCTTTAATTCCATTTTTTGCGGTTTTTTCGTCCTTTTTGATATTTAAAGAATTGCTGCCTAGGTTTAAATCAAGCTTCGCAAGAGGCGTCATTGTTATTGGCTCGGTTGTATTACTTATCCCGACGACAGCGAAGTCAATTAAGGCGGATATGCTTTTTTGCGCGCAAGATACAAGGGTTGAATCTAAGCTATGGATTGAAAATAATTTAGCATCATCTACTAAGATTGCCGTAGATCATGCATCCTTCCGGCCGCAAATACTGCAAACAAAAGACCAGATAACCGAAAAATATAAATTCTCCGGTTTACAGGAAGGTTTGAAAGACTTGAAAGAGTGGAGGCTTTCATTATTGCTTAAGGCCGTTGAGGATAAAAAAACTTACAAAGTCTATTTTTTAACTTATAAGGGTATACGTTCGGTTCATTTCACATCAATGCTGCCCATGATCCCTTATGATCTAGCGTATTTAAGGGATAATGGCATAGATTACGTTGTTATTGATTACAATAATTTTTCAAAAGAAAAAAGCGATTTTCTGGAGAAACTAAAAGAAGATGCGGATATTGTAAAGTTTTTTAGTCCCTATTATGACAACGAAGTAAGGGCCCTTTATGATGGTATTGATAAAACGTGTATTCCGGTAGGTTCAAAGGAGCTATTTAGCAGGCGCGCGCCCGGTCCCGCATTGGTCATCTATAAGATAAGGCGGCATCAATGAAACAAAGAGTAAAAGAAGACCTGTTTTTCTATTTATTCTTCCCCGCAGCTATAATCGTTATATTTTGGGATTTAATCATTCTGAAATCGGGTTTTATAAATGGTGACTATGCGCAGCAGTTTTTGCCATGGTGTAAGCTTTACGCAGATAGCTTAAGGAATTTCCAGCTTCCTTTATGGATAAAAGAGGGGCAATGCGGATTTCCTCTGTTTGCCGAAGGCCAGATCGGCGCCTTATATCCCTTAAATATCTTATTTTTCGGACTCTTACCGTTTAAATTCGCCTACAACTATTCTTTTCTCCTCCATTTTACTTTAAGCGGTATCTTTACCTACTTTTTCGCAAGAAAGCTGAAAGCTGACGTCTGGGGCGCTGCCTTGGCGGCAGTTTTGCTGTGTTTCGGAAGCGTCTATGCCGGTTGCTTTGTGAATGTCTCGGCCCTTAAAGCGCTGACTTGGTTCCCGCTACTTTTCTTGCTTGTTGAGCGATATCTAAAAGACAAGAGGCCGGGTTGGGTTTTTTTATCCGGTTTGCTTGTGGGGGTGCAGTTTCTTGCCGGTTCAATCCAAATGGCTTTTTATTCCGCGGCTTTCTTCATGCTTTATTTTATTTATAGGAGTTATGGCGAAAAGATAAGCGTTTGGCTGGTCACTAAGAATGTTTTTATTATATCTCTGGTATCTTTTCTTGTCAGCCTGCCGCAATTGGCAGTCACCTATGAGCTGTCCTCGTATTCCAACAGGGCGGGTTCAAATCTGGGTTTTGCCCTTTGGAATTCTTTCTCGCCTCTGGCTTTTCTGGGAACTGTTTTTCCGTCGCTGGGCGCGCCATTTGCCCGCGGGGATTTCATGTACATAGGGGTTTTAGGCTTATTTTTAGCCTTGACCGCTGCATTTTACTTAAGGAGCGAAAAAAGGGTGGCGGCGTTGATACTGATGTTTTTTGTCGCCCTGCTCTTGGCACTTGGAAAATTCAACCCTTTGTATACTTTTCTTATTAAGGTTTTTAAGTTTTATTCCTTCCGTTCGCCATCGCGCTTTATTTATTTCGGGATCTTTGCTTTATCTATTTTGGCCGGTAAAGGATTTACGTATCTATTCGAGAATAAGAGTAGGGTAGCTAAAAGCGTCTATATTTTCTTTATTGGCATCTTGTTTTTGGCTTTATCAGCCCTTTTCTCTGCCGCAGCCATATTAAAGATCTGGGGCCCGAGGATGCTTGATATTGCTAAAGAGTATGTTCAAAATAATATTTTTGGGGCCACTCATCACAGATACAGCCTTGAAGTTTATATGGCCAAGACCGATTCTATTTATTATTCTCTCATTGAGAGGTTTTCTTTGCGGGATCCGTATTCTTTGGCCGGCTTTATAGTGATTTTAGCCTCTATCGTTATATTGTTTGTCTTGATGCGGGCAAAGAGGCAGGGCCGGTATTTAAAGTTTTTGTGCCTGGGATTTATAATAGTGGATCTTTTTGTTTTCAGCTTCTTTGCCAAAGGCCTGCGGCCGGATATTGCCGGATACAATTCTATTTATCCACAGGAAGAAAAGATCTTTAACATACTAAAAGACGATAAGGAGCTATTCAGGGTTATGCCGTTTGGGGACATGAATAAAATTCCTTTATGGGCGAAGTCATCTATGAATGCCTTTTACGGCTTGGATAGCGCAGCGTTTTATTCGCCTTTGGCTAATAAGGATTATTATGAAGCTGTCAAGGGGCTTGGGATCGTGGATGATTCCTTGGGTATTGTTTCGCCTCTCGCAGAAGACCTTGCTTCTAAGCTGGATCTATTGCGCAGCTTAAACGTGAAGTACATCATCTCTGCGGGAAAACTTGACATGCGGGGCTTGAGCTTCGCGGCTCGCCAGGGCGGAATTTATCTGTATCTGTTGACAGGCTATTTGCCCAGGTTTGTTTTTAATCCGCAGGAAAATAGGCGAGGTTTCTTGATCTCGGGATTGAAATTAAATGAATTCCGCTCTGGTTACGCAAAGGTGTCTCTTAACAGCAGTGAGGATGGCACGCTTGTATTTTCAGAAAAGTTTTACCCCGGCTGGGAGGCTTATGTGGATGGGCGGAGAGTTTTGATAGAGCCATTCAAGGGTATCCTCCAATCTATTAAAGTCGGTTCTGGTAAGCATGAAGTGGTTTTTGAGTTTGAGCCGCGTTACTTAAGGCCGCTGCTCTTATTACAGTCATTGGTATTTATTTTGGTATTATTGTTTTGTTTAGTCAATATTAATTCAGTTAAGAAGCCAGGGGCAACGCAGCGATGAGCAAGTTTAAGGTAAACCTATTGGCGGGAATTTTACTTTTTATTTTTGCAGGCCTGGCTGTAAGTGCCGCGCATCCCTGGGCAAATTCTCCCACCTGTGATGAGATTGCACACCATATTCCCGTCGGATACGTATTATTGAGCAAGCACGATTTTAAGATGGATACATCTCATCCGCCCCTGCCGCGTTATATAGTAGCGTTACCGCTTAAACTGTTCATGAAAATTAACATGCCCGCGGTTAAGGCGGTTTGGAGGGTGGATGACCGTTCTATCTTCGGCAGGGATTTCTTTTATAAATATAACAAGGATCCTTTAAAGATAGTTTTTTGGTCAAGGATTGCAGTTATCTTTGTCGGGCTATTTTGCGGTCTTATTCTATTTATATGGGCCAGGGCGCTTTACGGGGACAAGGTAGGATTGCTTGCTTTGTTTCTTTACAGCTTCTGCCCGAACATCTTGGCGCATGCGAGCCTTTCTACGACCGATATGACAGCGACTTGCTTTACACTTCTTTCGATATTCATCTTTTGGCTGTTTCTTAAAAACCGGTCTACGTGGTGCTTGTTTTTTGCTGGATCGGCTTTGGGCCTGGCCCAGATGTCAAAATACACCGCTCTTTTATTATACCCTTTGTTCCTGTTGCTTCTTATATTTGAATTACCCGCGTGCCCTAAAGGCAAAAGAGGGGGATTGTTTGTAGAGTTTTGCGGTATTGTATTTATATCGATTATTGTGCTTTGGGCAGGATACGGGTTTGAATTCCGCCCCCTTTTAGAGGATGCCATGCGGGCATCTGAGAAATCCTCCATTATCCATAATTTATTGAAGAATTTACCGTTATCAGCAGGTTCAATAGATAATATTCTTTTTCGGGTCCCGATCCCGCTTGGGGCGCACCTTTTGGGTATTTTAGGCGTCTTGCGTCACGGATATGAAGGACATGGCATTTATTTCTTGGGAAATTGGTCCGGCCACGGCCATCCGCTATATTTTGTGGTCGCATTTTTAATAAAGACGCCCATTCCTGCTTTGATCTTGTTAATGTTAGGGGCATTTGCCTTTTTCAGAATTAAAATCGGCAGGAACGAGCGTTTTATCATCTTTACGATAGCTGTTTTCTTTCTCGCTGCTTCTTTCAGTAAGCTGCAACTGGGGTTAAGGTACATATTGCCTATTTATCCGTTTTTATTCATCATGGCAGCGCGGAGCATCGAGATAGATAAGAGGTGGGTAAAAGCGGCGATATTCGTTTTGGCTGGCTGTTATATATTTGTCAATCTGGCTATCCGTCCGCATTACTTAAGTTATTTCAACGAGCTCATCGGCGGCCCACGCAACGGCTATAAATACCTGCGGGACTCCAATATCGACTGGGGCCAGGATCTTCCAGCTTTGAAGAAATATATGGTTAAAAATAGCATTCCTGAGCTCACCTTTGAATATTTTGGCCAAACAAATCCTTCGAGTTATGCCATAAATTACAGCTTGTTTACCGAAGAGGAGCGTAAGCGGCCCCAACCCAAGGTTTATGCTGTAAGCTCCCAGTATTTGGAGCATGTATTATGGGCAAAGCATATCAAACCTACTGCGCTTGCCGGTTTCTCCATATTTATCTACGACTTACGTAATTCCAACCATTAAGCTGAACGCACTTTCTATTCGCTCAAACGAACTCTAAAGCAGAACCCGAGATTCTGACTACTAATGACTACTAATGACTATCAATGATTTATATTGACATTCACAGCTTTTAGTGGTATATTTTAAACAATTAGTTAACCATAAAAGGAGCACGTGATGGAGATAAAGGCAAATGAAGTTTATACTACTGAAGAGGCCCAGCAGCTGCTTAAAGTAAGCCCCAGCACTACGATGCGGCTTATAAAGAAGGGTATTATCAGAACCGCAAAGGTTGGTAAGCAGTATCGCATATTAGGAAAAGAGCTTATCAGGCTTGTTTCCCCCAAGTTGGAAGATGAGGTTGGCAAGGTGTATAATAAGGGCCGTCATTGGGTTCACAAGGATGTAGACTTATAAGATGATAAAAGGCAAGCAGATGGCTAGAAATATGAAAACGATACTTGTTACCGGGGCAGATGGCTTTATCGGGTCACACCTTACAGAAAAACTTTTGGATGAAGGTTACAAAGTGCGGGCCTTTGTTTATTATAATTCTTTTAACAGCTGGGGTTGGTTGGATACGCTCCCTAAAGAAAGGTTAAAAGGGGTTGAGATCTTTTCCGGAGACGTCAGGGACCATAATGGCGTAAGGAAAGCAATGAAAGGGGTGGATGTAGTTTTCCATTTAGCAGCTTTAATTGGTATCCCGTTTTCCTACCACTCGCCGGATTCATATATCGAGACAAATATCAAAGGTACTTTGAATATCCTGCAGGCAGCAATGTCGGAGAATCTCAAAAGGGTGTTGATTACTTCTACCTCTGAAGTATACGGAACAGCCCGGCAGGTGCCTATAGATGAAAGCCATCCTTTGCAAGCCCAGTCCCCTTACAGCGCCACCAAGATCGGCGCTGACAAGATAGCCGAGTCTTTCTATCGTTCATTCGGCCTTCCTGTTACAGTCGTCAGGCCCTTTAATACTTACGGCCCAAGGCAATCTGCCAGGGCAATTATACCTACTGTTATTACTCAACTTTTAAGCGGCAGTGCAATTGTTAATCTAGGTGCTACTGAGCCAACAAGAGATTTCAATTATGTAAAGGACGTTTGCGAAGGATTTATTGCTATAGCGAATTCGGATAAGACAATAGGGGAGACTGTTAATATTGCCTCTGGAAGCGAGATAAGCATAGGCGATGTGGCTAAACTCATCATAAAAAAAATCAATCCAAAGGCAAAATTGGGCCTGGATAAAGAGAGATTAAGGCCGAAAAACTCAGAGGTGGAGCGCCTTTTGGGAGATAATAAAAAGATTGCCCGCTTGACCGGTTGGCGGCCTAAATACAGCATGAATGATGGGCTCGATGAGACTATTGCCTGGTTTGAACAGGGGAATAACGGCCATTCATATAAGGCGGATATTTACAATGTCTAAAAAGATATATTTGGATGCCCCCGAAGTCGGAGCTTTAGAAAAGAGGTATTTGAATAAAGCGATCGATAGCGGATATGTGTCGAGCATCGGTCCATTTGTTCCGGAGTTTGAGCAGAAGTTTGCCCGTTATTTGGGGATAGGAAAAGCGGTTTCTACCCAAAGCGGGACCGCGGCTATTCATATGGCCCTTCATGAGCTTGGCATCGGAAAGGGCGATGAGGTGATCGTTCCTGTCTTGACTTTTGTAGCAACGGTTAATCCGGTCGTCTATGTAGGGGCTAAACCTGTTTTTGTGGACGTGGATATA
>Ga0315278_10000139_pt1 | contig 64191 bp, 55 predicted proteins | sample YL17G06_0_MG_FD_203880 | JGI IMG/M metagenome (GOLD analysis project Ga0315278, IMG submission 203880) | Sediment microbial communities from Yellowstone Lake, YNP, Wyoming, USA - YL17G06_0 | ecosystem: Environmental > Aquatic > Freshwater > Lake > Sediment | place: USA: Wyoming | collected... | reverse complement strand
CTCTGCGCGCGCCAGGATCCGAACCTGGCCGAGGGCGCATGAACATGGCGGCCGGCGAACCCATTCTCGAAGTCACTGCCCTCACCATCGGCTTGCCGGCCGGCAGCGACCGCGCGACTGCGGTGCGTGACGTGTCGTTCACGGTCGGCCGTGGCGAAATCCTGTGCCTGGTCGGCGAATCGGGCTCGGGCAAATCGGTCATCGCGCAGGGCGTGATGGGCCTGCTGCACAAGTCCTTGCCGGTCACGGCCGGGCGCATCGTGCTGCAAGGCGAAGACATCACGCATGCGCCGCTGGCGCGCCTGCGCGAACTGCGCGCGACGCGCATGGCGATGATCTTCCAGGAGCCGATGACGGCGCTGAACCCGGTCATGACGTGCGGCGACCAGATCGACGAGGTGCTGCGCGAGCACACGCAACTCTCGCCGGCAGCGCGCCGCGAGAAAGTGCTCGCCATCGTGCGCGAAGTGTTGCTGCCCGATCCCGAGCGCATGCTCGCGAGCTACCCGCACCAGCTGTCGGGCGGGCAGCGCCAGCGCATCATGATCGCGATGGCACTCGTGCTCGACCCGGTGCTGCTGATCGCCGACGAGCCGACCACGGCGCTGGACGTGACGACGCAGGCGCAGATTCTCAAACTCGTGCTCGACCTCCAGGCGAAACACGGCACCGGGGTGCTGTTCATCACGCATGACTTTGGTGTCGTCGCCGAAGTGGCGCAGCGCGTCGCCGTGCTGCGCCTGGGCGATCTGGTCGAACTCGGCCCCAAACAAGACGTGCTGCAGCGGCCGCGCCACGACTACACGCGCATGCTGATGGCGGCGGTGCCGACGCTGCAACTCCGGCAGCGGCCGAGCGACCCGTTGGCACCCGTGGTGCTGCAGGTCAAGGGCCTGGCCAAAACCTACGCCGACAAGAGCTGGTTCGGCAAGCGCCGCAGCGTGCACGCGGCTCAAGACGTGGCCTTCGAAATCCGGCGTGGCCAGACGCTGGGCATCGTCGGCGAATCGGGCTCGGGCAAATCGACCGTGGCGCGCTGCATCGTGCGCCTGATCGACCCGAGCGGCGGCAGCGTCATCCTTGGCGCCGGCGCCGGGGCCGGCGGCGAGGGCGGCACCGACATCGCCTTGATGAACGCAGCCACGCTGCGCCCCTTACGCAAACGTGTGCAGATTGTTTTTCAGGATCCGTACCGCTCATTGAATCCGCGCCGCACGGTCGGCGAAGCGCTGATCGAAGGCCCGATGAACTACGGCCTGGGGCGCGCCGCAGCCCTGGCCAAGGCCAAAGACCTGCTCAAGCTGGTGCGCATGGACAGCCATGCGATGCAGCGTTACCCGCACCAGTTCTCGGGCGGGCAGCGCCAGCGCATCTGCATCGCGCGCGCGCTGATGATGGACCCTGAACTGTTGGTCGCCGACGAAGCCGTGTCGGCGCTGGATGTCTCGGTGCAGGCCCAGGTGCTGGAGTTGTTCGAAGAGATCCGCGCACGCCTGAACCTGGCGATGCTGTTCATCACGCACGACCTGCGCGTCGCCTCGCAGGTGTGCGACCAGCTCGCCGTGATGTCGCAGGGGCGCATCGTCGAATACGGGCCAGCGCAGCGCGTCTTCGGCGCGCCGCAGCACGAATACACGCGTGCATTGTTCGCCGCAGCCCCCGGGCGCGATTTCGCTTTCGGCGCCGCCCAGGGCCTGCCGAAGCCATCGGCAGGCTCGCGCCCAGGCTCCTAGCTCAACGCGCCGGCAGCAGCTTCACATGCGCGTGACGGCGGTGTTCCATGCGCTGCAATTCCTTCTTCATCTGCCACAGCTGCAGCAAGCTTGGCTCTTCGGTCTGCAGCCGCTTCGCGCGTGGGATCGCCTGCGGCGCGAGATTCGCTTCCCAGCTCTCACCCGCGCGCATCGCCAGCGGTGCGGGCAGGTTGTCGACGGCCTCCGGACCGACCCAAGGCGCGAGTTGCTGCACGATGCTGCGAACGCGCGGCTTGATATTCGCAGCGCCGACACGGCCGCGCTGGCCCCAGCGCACGATCAGCGTCGAGCCTGTCGTCGAGTCGGTGATCTTGTCGGTGATGGCCTTGTCGCGCTGGATGCCCAGGCGGTGCTGCATCAGGAACTCCTCCAGCGACATCGCCACGTCTTCGTACTGGGTCGAATAGTTGTACTCGTCGGTGGCGCGGTCGATGCTGAAGAAGCCCGCCACCTGGTCAGGCGCGTAGCCGCGCTGCGTGGGGTTGGCAGTCGCGCCCTGGAACTTCACTTGAGCCAGGCCGGCCATCTCGGTGGACGTGAGCGGAAACGCCGCCGTGACCAGGTCCGAGGTCAACTGCTGGTTCGAGTAACGCGGGCCGATGTTGCCCCACGCATCGAGCGCGCTGTTGAGTGCCGTGTACTGCGATGGCGGCAGGAAGTCCAGCGCATGCCCGAGCTCGTGGTACATCAACCAGCCCGCTTCGTAGAGCAGGTAATTCACATCGCGGGTCAAGCGCGATCGTGCATCGAAGAAGACGAAGATGCTGCGGCTGTTCTGCACGTAGCGCCAAAGGTCGCTGTATTGAAGTTCGCGGTCGAAGTCGCTGCGGAAATCGGGCGCTTCGTTGACCGTGTCGCGCTCGTCGGGGGTGAGCCAGAAATTGTCGCCGTCGAGGTAGATCGCACCCGTCACCGCATAGTAGAACGACGGCCGCACCTGCGCTCCCAGCACCACCGCGGTCACGCTGTTCAGCATGCGGCGGAAGTCGCCGCGCGTGTCCTGCGTGCGCAGGAAATTCTCGAAGTTGCGGCCCAGCCAGTCGTGCGAGACGACGACGCGGTCCATCACCTGCTCGACGCTGGGCAACGTGCCGCCGCTGTCTTGCGCGAGGAAGGGCTCTTGCGCGAGGAAGGGCAGGAGCGTCAACGGGCAGGTGTTGCGCTGCACGCCGGTGTAGTGCAGGTTGGCCTCGTAGACACAGCCGGCCAGCACGTTGGCGTAGCGGCCATTGGGTCGGTAGGCGTAGACCCGCGAAACGTGGTCGCCGTGCCAGACCGCCTCGGTGTCGGACGCCGGCGCTTGACTGTAGCGCTCGACCAGGACCAGGGCCTCGTCGGAATCGCTGAGGCCACTGGCCGTGAGCAGCGTGGCCCGCAGCCGGATCGGCGTGTCCCGGGCGACGTCGGGTGCGACGAAGAGCGCCACATACGGGTCGCTGCTGTCGATCGTCACCGTCGGCCCTTCCAGCTGCGTCCAGGTGATGCTTTGAACGGTCTCGCCGGCGGCCAATGTTGGCCAGGCGCGCACCGACACATTGCCACCCATGCGCACCGACTGGCTTACCCGCAATGTCAGGCGGGTTGCGGCCGCGCTGCCGCTGGCCGCCAGGGTCACGTCCTGGCTTCGGTCGACTCCGCCCGGATCGCGAAAGCCGAGCCGAAAACCGTAGCTGCCGGCCGCTGGCGGGTCGAAACTGATGGTCTGCGTCTTGTCCGACATCAGCGTCACGGCGGGGCCGGCGGTCTGCGTCCACTGTGGGTTGCCGATGCTGCCGCTGCAACCCACCAGCGCCGCCGCGGCATTCTTGCCGGGTGCAGGCGCTGCGGTTGTGACGACAGCGAAGCTCACGCCGTTGGCGCACAGGCCGGTCGCCGGCGGCGGGGGCGCGGGCGGCGCGCTGTCTGAGCCACCACCTCCGCAGGCCGCAAGGAAAAGCGACGCGGCGACGGCCGCAACCTGACGCACGAGTTTGTTCTGCACGGGTTTCCTTCTGACTCGGCGGGCGCCAAGGCGTCGTCGCGGATTCTGCACGAGGACTGCGCGGGAGCGAGGTCCGGGGTCGGCTTGCCCGCCCCTTGCGTCGGCGAGGATGGGGGGGGTCAAGAGCCATTTCCCCGCCCGCAGGCCCCGGGCGCGGCACTCGACAGTCTCGGTGCGGCCCCTGGCATCAGCGGCGGCCAGATGAGTGCCGACGACCGCGGCCAAATGCGCCTGTCATTCGGGCCGTCTACAGGTCGCCGGTCACCCTCGAGCCACCCCCGGCTCAACCGGGAAGAGCCCGCCGCCGAGCCATCTCAATCCGCGAACTTGCCGGCTGCGCGGATCAGCGGCCCGAGCCGGTCGATCTCGCTCTTCAGCCAGGTTTGCAGGCCCGCGGGCGTCTGCTTCGCCTCGGGCACGACTTCGGCGCCGAGTTCGGCAAAGCGACGCAGCACCTCCGGGTCTTTCAACGCCGCCCGCAACGCGGTGTTCATCTTCGCCGTGATGTCGCCGGGTGTTCCCTTCGGCGCATAGATGCCGTGCCAGACAACCATCTCGAAATCCTTCAGGCCCTGCTCACTCAATGTCGGCGCGTCGGGCAGGGCCTTGATGCGCTGTTTCGTCGTCACGCCATAGAAGCGCACCGAGCCGGCCTTGATGTGCGGGATCGTCTGAGTCGTCTGGTCGCACATCAGGTCGACCTGGCTGCCCAGCAATGCATTCATCGCCGGCGCCGTGCCCTGAAACGGAATCGTCTGCAAGTCGACGCCCAGCGCCTGCTGGAACAGCATGCCGCACAGATGCGAGACGGCGCCCAGGCCGGCGTTGGCGAGGTTGATCTTTTCCTTGTTCGCCTTGACGTAAGCGATCATTTCCTGGAACGTTGCGGCCGGGAAATCCTTGCGTGCCAGCAGCGTCATCGGCACGTCGGCGACCTGGCTCACGTATTCGAAATCGGTGAGCGGGTTGAACGCCAGCTTGCGATAGAGCGCGGTTGAACTCGCCATACCGTTGTGGTGCAGAAAGAACGTATAGCCGTCGGGCGCGGCCTTGGCCACATAGGCCGCGGCGATGGTGCCGCCGGCGCCCACCTTGTTTTCAACGATCACGCTTTGGCCCAGGTTCTTCGTCAGCGCCACCGACAGGGTGCGCCCCATCACGTCAGTCGGGCCGCCGGCGGCGAACGGGATGACGAGCACGATCGCCTTGGTCGGCCAGGCCTGTGCCTGGGCCGGGTTGGGCGTCGCGCCGAGCAGCGCGATCGCAAGTGCGCCGGTGAACGAGGCCGCGGCGGCCGTCAGCATGCGGTGGAACTTCATGGGCAGATCTCCGGTGGTGGGTGCAAGCAGTACATGTGAGTCTGCGGAATTGTGCCTGCTTACACTGCACGACCCGCCGCGCCTGTGCCGCGGGGCCCGACCCCGAGTGACGAAGCATGACGCGTGTCCTGATCGCCGGCTACCAACACGAAACCAATACCTTCGCGCCGAGCCTCGCCGACTGGGCGGCGTTCACGCGCGGCGATTCGTTTCCCGCCTTTGTGCGCGGCGCCGCGATGCAAGAGCAGTTGCGCGGCATCAACATCCCGGTGGCCGGTTTCATGGCCGCTGCCAGGCGCCACGGCTGGACGCTGCTGGCGTCGTGCTGGGCCGGAGCGATACCGTCATCGTTCGTCACGCGCGACGCCTTCGAGCGCATTGCCGGCGCGATCTGCGACGACGTGCGTGCCGCGCTCGCTGACGCAGCCGGCCTGGACGCGATCTACCTCGACCTGCACGGCGCCGCGGTGGCCGAGCACGTTGACGACACCGAGGGCGAATTGCTGGCGCGGCTGCGCGCTCTCGTCGGGCCGGGGACTCCGATCGTCGCCAGCCTGGACCTGCATGCGAATGTGACGCGGCGCATGCTGCGCGTGGCCGATGCGCTGGTGGCGTATCGCACCTACCCGCACATCGACATGGCCGACACCGGTGAGCGCGCTGCCGAACTGCTGGCGCGGCGCTTCAAGGCGGGCGAGCGCGAACCCATGCATTCGCTGCGCCTGCCGTTCCTGATTCCACTCAACGCGCAGAGCACCTGGACCGAACCTGCGAAGAGCGTGTACGACGAACTCACGGCGCTGGAGCGCGAGCACGCCACAACCTTGAGTTTTTGCATGGGATTTCCGGCGTCCGACTTCGACGAGTGCGCGCCCATGGTCTGGGGTCATGGGCCGGCGGCGCAGCGCGCGGTGCAGCAGCTCTATGCGCGCGCGAGCGTTGCCGATCAATGGCTGCTGGAATGTCTGGAAGCGCGCGAGGCAGTGACGCAGGCACTGCGCCTGGCCGAGGGCGCGTCGATGCCGGTGCTCATCGCCGACACCCAGGACAACCCCGGCGCGGGTGGCGACAGCAACACCACCGGCATGCTGCGCGCCTTGCTCGCCCAGGGCGCGGGCAAACGCTTCCCCGGCCAGGTGGCGCTGGGGCTGATGTTCGATGCCGCCGCGGCGCGCGCCGCGCATCAGGCCGGCATCGGCGCCGAACTCGAGCTCGCGCTCGGCAGTGCCGTCCCCACCTTCACCGGCCAGGCGAGCGATGCACCGCTGCGCGGCCGCTTCAAGGTGATCGCGCTCAGCGACGGCAAGTGCACGCTCACCGGGCCGATGATGACGGGGCTGACGGTGCGCCTGGGTCCGAGTGCGTGTCTCGAAATCGACGGCGTGCGCATCGCCGTGGTCAGCGGCAAGAAGCAGTTGCTCGACCGCGAGTTGCTGCGCATGGTGGGCGTGCACACCGAGCAGATGCGCATCGTGGTCGTGAAGAGTTCGAACCACTTTCGCGCCGACTTTCAGCCGCACGCGAGCCATGTGCTGATTGCCAAGGCGGCGGGCCCGATGGCCGCCGACCCGGCCGACCTGCCGTGGCGCAAGCTGCCCGCGGCAACGCGGCGCCGGCCGTGAACCGGTCTTGGCGGCGCGCCGCGTGCAAGCCATAAACTGCGCCCACAGGTTCAACCAGGAGACCCCCATGAACGGACAAATGATGCAGCAGCCGCTGCTGATCTCGTCACTGCTGGTGCATGCCGAGCGCCACCACGGTGAACAGCAGGTCGTGTCGCGCCGCGTCGAAGGCGACATTCACCGCATCAGCTACCGCGATCTCGCGACGCGGGCGCGGCGTTTGGCCAAGGCACTCGCCGGCCTGGGCATGAAGCCCGGCGCGCGCGTCGCGACCCTGGCCTGGAATGGCCACCGCCATCTGGAACTGTATTACGCGGTGTCGGGTTCGGGCGCGGTGCTGCACACGCTGAACCCGCGCCTGCACCCGGATCAGGTGGTGTACATCGCCGACCACGCCGAAGATCAGGTGCTGTTTTTCGACCTGACGTTCCTGCCGATCATCGAAGCGGTGGCGAGCCGCCTGAAGACGGTTCGCACCCTGGTCGCGATGACGGACCGCGCGCACATGCCGGCTGCTTCCAAGGTGAGCGGCTTGCTGTGCTACGAAGACCTGCTCGAAGCGCAGAACGACAAGTTCGACTGGCCGGTGTTCGACGAGAACACGGCGTCGTCGCTGTGCTACACGTCGGGCACGACGGGCAACCCGAAGGGCGTGCTCTACAGCCACCGCTCGACCGTGCTCCACACCTATGCCGCGGCGCTGCCCGATGCGCTCAGCCTGTCGGCGCGCGACGTCGTGCTGCCGGTGGTGCCGATGTTCCACGTCAACGCCTGGGGTCTGCCGTATGCGGCGTGCATGACCGGGGCCAAGCTCGTATTCCCGGGGCCGGGGCTGGACGGCAAGTCGCTGCACGATTTGTTCGAGTCCGAGCGTGTCACGCTGTCGGCCGGCGTGCCGACGGTGTGGCAAGGGCTGCTGACGTATGTGGAAGCGAACAAACTCAAGTTCAGCACGATGAAACGCACCATCATCGGCGGCTCGGCGTGCCCGCCGGCGATGATGCGTACCTTTACCGAGCAATATGGCGTGAACGTGCTGCACGCCTGGGGCATGACCGAGATGAGCCCGCTCGGCACGGCTTGCGCGCTCAAGGCGAAACACGAGGAACTCGACGCGCAGGCGCGCTACGCGGTGCAAGCGAAGCAGGGCCGGGCGATCTACGGCGTCGACATGAAGATCGCGGACCCCAACGGCAACGAGTTGCCGTGGGACGGCACCGCCACCGGCGAATTGATGGTGCGCGGGCCGTGGATCATGTCCGAGTACCTCAAAGGCGAAGGCGGCAGTCCGCTCGTGGACGGCTGGTTCCCGACCGGCGACGTGGCGAGCATCGACGCCGACGGCTTCATGCAGATCACGGACCGCAGCAAGGATGTGATCAAGAGCGGCGGCGAGTGGATCGGCTCGATCGATCTGGAAAACATCGCGATGGCGCACCCGAAGGTCGCGATGGCGGCGTGCATCGCCGCGTTCCACCCGAAGTGGGACGAGCGGCCGCTGCTCGTCGTCGTCAAGAAGCCCGGCGTGGAACTATCGCGCGAAGAGCTGCTGGCGTTCTTCGAAGGGCGCATCGCGAAGTGGTGGACGCCCGACGACGTCGTCTTCGTCGACGCGATTCCGCTCGGCGCGACGGGCAAGATGCTGAAGAATCGGCTGCGCGAGCAGTTCAGGGGCCACAAGCTGCCGACGGCTTGATTCCGCGCGGGGTCAGGAACTACACGCAGCGCCGGTGGCGTTCGATGCAGGTGTCGAGCACCTCGCCGCCGTCGCGCTGCCACCAGTTGTTCGCGGAGAAGATCTCGACTTCGCTGTAGCCGGCGTAGCCCTGAGCCTCGACCCAGGCGCGGATCTTGCGCAGTTCGATCACGCCGTCGCCCATCATGCCGCGGTCGTTCAGCAGGTCGGTGGTCGGCGTCAGCCAATCGCAGACGTGCAACGCGAGCAGTCGATTCCGCCCGGCGCGTTCGATCTGCTGCGCGAGTTCGGGGTCCCACCAGACATGGTAGACGTCGACCGCAACGCCGAGCGCGCCGCTGCCGGGTGGATCGAGCAAGTCGCAGACATCGAGCGCCTGGCGCAGCGTGTTGATGCAGGCGCGATCGGCGGCGTACATCGGATGCAGGGGCTCGATCGCAAGCGGCATGTGGCGCTCGCGCGCGTCGTCGAGCAGCGCGGCGATGCCGTCGGTGACCTGGGCCCGGGCCGACGCGAGATCACGATGCGCGGCCCGGCCTTCGAGTGCGCCCGGCAGCCCACCGACCACCAACACCAGGCAGGGTGCGCCGAGCAGGCAGGCTTCGTCGAGGGCGCGCCGGTTGTCGTCGCGCGCCGCCTGGCGCCCGGCGGCGTCGGCATAGGTGAACATGCCGCCGCGGCAATAGCCCGAGAGCTCGATGCCGTGCGCGCGCAAGGATTGCATGGTCGCCTGCAGACCGGCTGCCGCGACCTGGTCGCGCCAGGGCGAAATGGCGCGGATGCCGCGCGCAGCGCAGGCGTCGATGATCTCGAGCAGCGGCCAGTCGACACCGCGTTGGCGGCGCACCGTCGCCGTGTTGATCGAGAGCCAGCGGTGGTCTGACGAGAAGTCTCGCATCACGGCGAATTCGCGAGCGTTCGTTTCCGGGCTCAGCCGCCGACGCCGTGCAACGCGAGCAGGGTCTTCATGCGGCGCACGGCGAGCTCGGGCTGTTCGATGAGCCCGGCTGCGTCGGCGAGGCGGAACAGTTGCGCGAAGTGCGGCAGCGAGCGCGTGCTCTGCTGGCCGCCGACCATCACGAAGTGATCCTGCAAGCCATTCAGCCACGCCAGGAACACGATGCCGGTCTTGTAATAGCGTGTCGGTGCACAGAAGATGTGGCGCGACAGCGGCACGGTGGGCGCGAGGATGCGGTGGTAGGCGGCTGTATCGCCCCGCGCCAACGCCGCGAGCGCGGCGCTCGCGGCCGGCGCGATGGCGTCGAAGATGCCCAGCAGTGCGTCGCTGTGGCGCCGGTTCGGGGCGTCGCCGATAGCGTCACCGGCGATCAGCTCGGCGTAGTCGAAATCATCTCCGGTGTACATGCGCACCCCGGCCGGCAAGCGCCGACGCGTCGCGATTTCCTTGCCCTTGTCGAGCAGCGAGATCTTGATGCCGTCGACCTTGTGGCTCTGCGCCGCGATGATTCCGAGCGCGGTGTGCGTCGCCTGCGCCGTGTCGTCACTGCCCCAGTAGCCGCGCAGCGCCGGGTCGAACATGTCGCCGAGCCAATGCAGGATCACCGGCTCACGCGCCTGGCTCAGCACCCGGCTGTAAACGCGTTCATAGTCGGCGGGTCCGCGCGCGGCGCGCGCCAGCGCCCGGCTCGCCATGACGATGAGTCTGCCGCCGAGCTTTTCGATCGCGGCCATCTGTTCTTCGTAGGCACGGATCACGTCGTCGATGCTGTGCTGGGCATCGGCTGCAAGCTGATCCGTGCCGCAACCGCTGGCCAGCAGTGCGCCTGGTATGTCGCGCGCAGCGTCGATCGAGCGCCGGATCAGCTCCAGCGACGTCGGCCAGTCCAGCCCCATGCCGCGCTGCGCCGTGTCCATCGCCTCCGCCACGCCCAGGCCGAAACGCCACAGGCGCTGCCGCACCGCGAGCGTCGCGTCCCAATCGATCGCGGCCTGCAGCCAGGGGTCGACCGCCGCGCGCGCATCGGCCACGACATGGGCGGCGGCGTAGGCCACGCGGTTCAAGCGTGCGCCCGGCGCCGCCGGCGCGATGCGGCCCGCTTCGAGCAGCGTGTAGGCGCCAAGCGCGCCGTGCGCGTCGGGCAACGTGATCTTCATCGCGGCCTCACAACTCCAATCGCGGCACGTCGACCCAGCGCCGTTCGCGCCAACTCTGCAACGCGGCTTCGACGAGCTGCACACCCTTCGCGCCTTCGGGCAGCGTCCAGCGGTACGGCGCGTCTTCAACCACGTGGCGAATGAACGCCTCCCACTGCAGCTTGAAGCCGTTGTCGTACACCTGGGCATCGGGCACGTCTTGCCATTGCTCGAAGAAATTCATGCTCTGCTTCACGTCCGGGTTCCACACCGGCCGCGGGGTCGTGACTCGCGACTGGACGCCGCATTCCTGCAATCCGGCGACCGCCGAGCCATGCGTGCCGTCGACGTGAAACGTCACCAGGTCGTCGCGCCGCACGCGCGTCACCCACGAGCTGTTGACTTGCGCCACCACCGCCTGACCCTCGTGCCCGCGCAGCTGAAACGTCGCGTAGCAGGCATCGTCGGCGGTTGCGGCGTAGGCGCGGCCCGCTTCGTCCCAGCGCTGCGCGATGTGCGTCGCGCCGAGGCAGCTCACCGATTGCACCTCGCCGAACAGGTGATCGAGCACGTAGCGCCAGTGGCACACCATGTCGAGGATGATGCCGCCGCCGTCTTCGGCCCGGTAGTTCCAGCTCGGGCGCTGGATCGGCTGCAGATCGCCTTCGAAGACCCAGTAGCCAAACTCGATGCGCACGCTCAACACCCGGCCGAAGAAACCGGCGCGGTTCAGCAGTTCCAGCTTGCGCAGCCCGGGCAGGAACAGCTTGTCCTGCACCGCACCGTGCTTCAGGCCCGACGCTTGCGCGAGCCGGCAGACCTCGATCGCATCGTTCAGGTTGGTCGCGATCGGCTTTTCGCAGTAGACATGTTTGCCCGCGCGCAGTGCCTGGGCCAGAAGCGCGGGGCGCATCTGCGTCGTGCCGGCGTCGAAGAAGACGCTGTCGCTCTTGTTCGCCAGCGCCGCGTCGAGGTTGGTGCCGAAGCGCGTGATGCCATGCGCCTTGGCCAGCGCCTCGATGCGCCCGGCGTCGCGCCCGATCAGCACCGGGTCGGGCAGCACGCGGTCGCCGTTGGCAAGGGTCACGCCGCCCTGATTGCGGATGGCGACGATCGAGCGCACCAGATGCTGGTTCATGCCCATGCGGCCGGTCACGCCGTGCATCACGATTCCGAGGCGTTGTGTGCCCATGCCCAGTGTCTTGTGGTTGGTGGAAGCTCGCGCCTCAGGTGATGCGAAGCCGCAGCGTCTCGTCGTAAGGCAGCGCCGGATGCTCGAACCGGGTCTGCGCGTTGACGTAGTGCAGCGCGCACGCACGGCGCCAGCGCTGCGACAGGTTCGGCCCCGACTGGTGGAACGTATTGCCGTGATGGAACGACACGCCACCGCGCGGCACCGGGGCCGGCGTCATCGGCTGGCGCGCCAGAATCGCGGCCGGCAATTGCAGGTTGTAGGGCGCATCGGCCGGCGCTTCATGGGCGTAGACCGGGCCGCGGTTCGTGCCTTCGCCGAAGTACAGGCAGCCGTTTTCGAGCGTTGCGTCGTCAAGCGCGATCCAGGCCGTGACGATTCCGTCCGGATCGCTCGGCCCGAAGTAGTAGTTGTCCTGGTGCGCCGGCTTCGGGCCGCCGCCTTCGGGTGGTTTGAAGAAGATCTGGCTGAACATGACCGAGACACCCGGCCCGATCAGCGATTCGACGCTCGCCACCAGCGCCGGCGTGAACGCGAGGCGCCGCACGGTGTCGCGATGGTGGTGGGGGTTGTCGAGTTTGCGCAGCACGTCGCGCGCCTTCACGCCGGCATCGACATACCAGGCGCGTTGCGCGGCGGGCAGCTCGGCGAGAAAGCCTTCGCCCCAGGCCTGGATGTCGGCGACCAGCGCGTCGACCTCGCGCTCGTCGAACACGCCCGGCACGGTGAGATGGCCGACGTGCCGATATTGCGCACGATCCGCTTCAGTCAATGTCGTCGTCATGCGCGCATTGGGTGGGTGGTGGACGCAAGCCCGGCTCGCGCTGATCGCCATCTGGTGATTCACTGTACTACGCTGGGGGTGGGGTGGCGTCAAGCTGTGTGGTGAGCAGCATCGATCCGGGGGACAGGTTCCGGGCTGCGGGGCTGGTGGCTCCGCTGACAGGCCTCGACGCGGCGTCTTGTGTCAGCGCACGATCAGCCTGCCGACGTCGGGGCGGCAGGGCGGCGGCGGTGCCCCCGTTCTCCGGCCCACGCTCGCGGGCGGCCGTGAAGTCGTGTGTCCGCGCACGGGCAGCCTGCCGACGTCGTGGCGGCAGGGCGGCGGCGGTGCCCCCGTTCTCCGGCCCACGCTCGCGGGCGGCCGTCGCGGCCTGCACCGCACAGCCGCATCAACACCGCTGAGCCCTGCAAGCATGGGGGGCAACCGCGAATGGTGCCTGCGCCCGGGGGCACCACCACCGCCCTGATGCATCCGGGGTGGCATGCCACGCCTTTGCATGCCACCCCGGTGCCCGGGCAGGTGGCTTGGGGCACGGGCGCAGGCACCATTCGCGGTGACCGCGACCAGCGCACGAACAGACGCTGTTGATGGCGCGACGCCTGCGAACCGAAAACGGTGCCCCGCGAGCGTGGGCCGGAGAACGTGCCCCGGGCCACCTGCCCCCGCTGTACGCTGGCACGCAACCTGCTGCGAATTTCCGTATCTGGGCGGGCGCTGCGTGTCGTGACGGGCAGCTCGCCGGATGCTCAATTTGGGGTCGACTCTCTGGGGCGAACCCTGTGCAGCGAGCAGCGCCCGTCGACGCAAAGCTGTTTGCCCGCGCACGATCAGCCTGCCGACGTCGTGGCAGCAGGGCGGCGGCGGTGCCCCGCCACCGCGCCTGCGATATGCTTCAGCAGGCTGTCGGCGAAGCGGCTGGTGAAACCGAGCGCCGAGCGCCGGCCTCACCCCAACCGCCCTGCCACACCATGCGCCGACGCGACTTCGTGACTGTGGCCGCGGCGACGACGTCGGCGGTGGTGAGTAGGCCAACGAGCGCAGCGGCCGGTTCGTCGATCGGCTTCGCGCTCGGCAGCGGTGCACTGCACGGCTGGGCGCACATCGGCATCGTGCGCGGCTGCGTCCGCATCGGGCTGCAGCCTTTCGCGGTTGCCGGCTGCAATGTCGGCGCAGTGGTCGGGGCGCTGTGGGCCGCCGGGCTGAGCGTCGACGAGATCGTGCGCATCGCGCACCGGCTCGATTGGCAACCCTCGGGTGGCACTCTGGCGTTGCTCATGGGCGGCCGCCGCCGCAACGACGCGCTGCGCGAAGAGATCGACCGCGCTGTACGCGGGCGCCGCATCGCTGACTTGCCGCTGCGGTTTGCCGCCGTGGCCAGCGACGCGCGCACTGGCCAGAGCGTGATTCTCGACTCTGGCCCGGTCGGCCTGGCGGTCGAGGCGTCATGTGCTGCTGCGGTGTGGAACGAGCCGGTGCGGGTCGGCAACCATGAGCTCCTCGACGGCAGCCTGACCGCGCCGGTCCCGGTGGAGGCGGTGCGAAGGCTCGGCGCGCAGCGAATCGTCGCGGTCGACGTGGCCTACCGGCCCTACGAGGAGGCGCCGTCGTCCGCGTCGGACTACGCCTTCCAGGCCATGCACATTCTGACGAATGCGCTCGCGCGCGAGCAGACCCGGCAGGTCGAGCACTTGATCAAGCTCGATGTGCATCACCTGATGCGCGAGCGCCTCGATGTCGCCAAGTTGATCGACGCCGGCGAGGCGGCGCTGATGCAGCTTGCGCCGGTGCTGATGCAGAACTGAATGTCGCGCGCCGACGCGTGGCTCAGCCGCCTCGACAACGGCAGGCTCCTGGATTGGCGCCGCAATTCGCCTCGGCGCGGGTACGACCCAAAGCCCGACAGGCTCCTGGCGAAAGTCAGGCCCGAGTGAATTCCCTGATGCCGCCGAGGCTGCGACGGTGGTAGCTTGCCTGCTTGCCGAACCACCGATGGAGATTGCATGAAACGCTCAATCTGGATCGTCGCCTTGGGCGCTTTGTGCGCCGCACTGGCGTTTTCCGTGTCGGCCCAGACCGTGAAGGTGACGCCGCTGGGCGGCATCGACGGCGAATTCTGCGTGCAGGATCGCGCACTGGTGTTCGAGGACCCGAACGGCACGCGCATCCTCTACGACCCGGGCCGCACCGTCGCCGGCGCGAGTGATCCGCGGCTGGGCAAGGTCGACATCATCCTGGTCAGCCATATGCACGGCGACCACGTGGGCAACGCGCACAACAAGGCGCCCAACTCGGGCAGCTGCGACAAGCCGGACGCGTCGGTTTCGGCCATGCCCAACTCCAACGCCGTGAACATCGCAATCGCGAAGAAGTCGAAGATCGTCACCGGCAGCGAGATGCCGCCGTTCTTTGCAGCCAAGCTCAAGGCGAACGGCGGCGACCCCGCGAACTCGATCCTCACCCGCTTCGGCGGCAGCGTGATCATCGGCGGCGTGCGCATCGCCACGGTGACGGCGATGCACAGCAACGGGCTGGACCCCGACTACATCGGGGGCGAGCTCGGCAAGGCCATGAAGGAGGCGGGCATTGCCGGTGACGTGGGGCTGGCCACTGGCTACGTGCTGCGCTTCAGCAACGGCCTGGTGGCCTACCTCTCCGGCGACACCGGCATCACCGCCGACCAGGAGCTGGTGGTGCGCAACCACTACAACGCGAAGCTCGCGGTCATGAACATCGGCGACGGCTTCACCACCGGGCCGGTCGAGGCCGCCTACGTCATCAACGAACTCGTCAAGCCCGCGTCGGTGATCGCCTCGCACGCGAACGAGGTCGGCAGCGTGGACGGCAAGGTGCGCCCGGGCAGCAAGACCGAAGCCTTCATGAAGGCGGTCAAGGTGCCGGTTCAGATTCCGCTCTCGGGCAAGACGATGGAGTTCGACGCCGCGGGCAAATGCGCGGCGGGGTGCTGAGTTCGCCTGTCCATGGCCCGAATCAAGACCACCGTCGTCGGCTCCTACCCGATCCCCGACTGGCTCGCGGCAAATCCTTCCGAGCAGGCCCTGGTTGACGCGACGCGGGTCGTGCTCGATACCCAGGAGCAGGCCGGCGTCGACGTCGTGTGCGACGGCGAGCTCTACCGCTTCGACATCAATCACCCCGAGACGAACGGGATGATCGAATACTTCGTGCGGCCGATGGACGGCATCACGCAGCGCTTTTCTTTCGACGACCTGATCGCCTACCGCGCGAAGAGCGGCATGAAGTTCCGCAGCCGGCCGCCCGGCACGGTGATCGGGCCTGTCGGCCACGGCAGCCTTGACCTGCCGTTCGCCTGCGCGCGCGCGAAGGCGCTCGCGAGCCACAGCTTCAAGTTCACCGTCACCGGGCCGCACATGCTGGCCAAGACGCTGATCGACAAGCACTATCGCGACCCCGCCGAACTGGCGCACGCGATCGCCGACGTGCTGGCCGCGCAGGTGCGCCATCTCGACGCCGACATCGTGCAACTCGACGAAGCGAATCTGCCGGGCCACCCGCACGAGTGGGAATGGGCCGCGTCCGCCATCAACCGCGTGCTCGACGCAGTGCCCGGCACACCGGCGGTGCACTTGTGCTTCGGCAACTACGGCGGGCAGACGGTGCAGAAGGGGACATGGGGCGCGCTGCTGAACTACCTGAACACCCTGCACGCCGACCATGTGGTGCTCGAATGCGCGCACCGGCCTGCCGATGAATTGAGCGTCTTCAAAGACCTCAGGCCCGAGATCGGGTTCGGCCTGGGCGTGGTCGACATCAAGGCCACCGACGTCGAAAGCGCCGACCAGGTGGCGCGCGCGATCGAACGCGCCGAATCGATACTCGGTGCAGGGCGCGTGCGCTACATCCACCCCGACTGCGGTTTCTGGATGCTGAAGCGCGGCATCGCCGACGCGAAGATTCGCGCGCTGCGCCTCGGGCGCGACCTGTTCGAAGGCATCGGCGCCTGACGGCGCAAGCGATCATGACAACGTTGCCCAAAGCCTTCGCCGACGTCGAAGCCCTCGAGACTTTCATGAGCGAGCCGACGCCGGGGCTGATCGCCGACCTCGAGCGCGTCGACGGCGACATCATGGTGCTGGGCGTCGGCGGCAAGATGGGCCCGACGTTGGCGCGCATGGCGCGCCGCGCGGCGCCGCGCAAGCGCGTGATCGGCGTCGCGCGCTTCAGCGCGCCCGCACTCAAAGGCACGCTCGAGCGCCATGGCGTCGAGTGCATCGAATGCGACCTGTTGCAACGGCGCGCGACCGAGCGCCTGCCGAACGTCGCCGACGGCGTGCGCAACCTGGTGTTCATGGCCGGGCACAAGTTCGGCGCTGCCGGCAACGCGTCGCTGACCTGGATGATGAACGTCGGCGTGCCGATGATGGTGGCCGACACCTTCCGCGAGATGCGCACGATCGTCTTCTCCACCGCCTGCGTCTACCCGTTCGTTGCAGTGGATGGGCCCGGCGCGAACGAGGCGACGCCGACCACGCCGCCGGCCGGCGACTACGCCAACTCCTGCGTCGGCCGCGAGCGCATGTTCGAGTACGCGTCGCGCGCCTACGGCACGCCGGGCCGAATGCTGCGACTGTCGTATGCGATCGACATGCGCTACGGCGTGCTTTACGACGTCGCGAGCAGTGTCTTCGCCGGGACGCCGGTGGACCTGACGATGGGTTACGCCGACGTCATCTGGCAAGGCGACGCGAACGAACAGGCGCTGCGCCTGCTCGCGCATTGCACCGTTCCTTCCTCGCCGATCAACGTCACCGGCGCGCACCACACCAGCGTGCGCTGGCTGGCAGGCGAGTTTGGGCGCCGCTTCGGCCGCGCGCCTGTGCTCACCGGACACGAAGCGCCGACCGCGTGGCTCGAAGACACGACGCAGGCGCAGGCGCTGTTCGGGCCACCTCGCATTCCGATCGAGGCGATGCTCGACTGGGTCGCCGACTGGGTGCAGCGCGGCGGGCCGAGCCTGGGCAAGCCGACGCACTTCTCGACCCGGGATGGAAAGTACTGAGCCCGGACCGAGCCAGTGCCTGCGCACTGGCGAGTGCCTGGCGAAGGCCACGGCGCCTGCCAGCGCCGAGGCTGAGCCCGGACCGAGCCAGTGCCTGCGCACTGGCGAGTGCCTGGCGAAGGCCACGGCGCCTCCCAGCGCCGAGGCTGAGCCCGGACCGAGCCAGTGCCTGCGCACTGGCGAGTGCCTGGCGAAGGCCACGGCGCCTGCCAGCGCCGAGGCTGAGCCCGGACCGAGCGCAGTGCCTGCGCGCCGGCGAGTGCCTGGCGAAGGCCACGGCGTCTGCATGCGCCGTGGCTGAGCGCGGCGCGCAAGCGCCCATCCTCCCGCTCGGCGAGGCCGATCTGCGCGGCGCGCTTGCACTCTCGGCGTCGGCGCAGTGGAACCAGAACGAAGCCGACTGGCGCATGCTGCTCGCGCTGGGCCAAGGCTGGGGCATTCGCGCTGCCGGGTCCGACGGCCGCGAACAACTTGCCGCGTCGACCGTTGTTCTGCCCTACGGCGGCGCATTCGCGTGGGTCAGCATGGTGCTGGTGCTGCCCGAGTTCCAGCGCCGCGGTTATGCCCGGCAGTTGCTGCGCCACGCACTCGGCGTGCTTGCGGCGCACGGCATGCCGGCGCTGCTCGACGCCACGCCTGCCGGCAAAGCCGTCTACCTGCAAGAGGGATTTTGCGAGACCTGGGGCTTCGCGCGCTACCGACGCGAGCGCAGCGAAGCGCGGCCGGCCCAGAGGCGGGCGCCGAGCACGCGCGCGTTGCGCGACAGCGATTGGCCGGCGATCGACGCGATCGACACCCCCGCCTTTGGCGCGAGCCGCCTGCCGCTGCTGCGCACGCTGGCGCGGCGCCTGCCGCAGGCGGCGCGTGTGCTCGAGCAGGGCGGTCGATTGCGCGGTTTCGTGCTCGGGCGCGACGGGCGCGAGGCGAGCCAGATCGGGCCCCTCGTGGCCGACGATGACGCCGCCGCCATGGGTTTGATCGGCGACGTGCTGCGCGATCTGCCGGGCAGCGTCTACCTCGATTTGCTCGACCGCCGCCTGGCTTTGCTGCCTTGGCTGCAGCAGCAGGGGTTTGCCTTTCAGCGCCCGTTCACGCGCATGGTGCACGCCGGGCCGGGCGCGCCCGGAGACAACGAGGCGCTGATTCTCGTCGCCGGCCCGGAGCTGGGCTGATCGGTTCGAGGCCGGCGCAGCAGGTCAATCGCGCAGCGCCAGAGCGCGCTACTTGCCGGTCCAGCGCGGCGTTCGCTTCTCGAGAAACGCGCGCACGCCCTCGCGGAAATCGTCGCTGCCGTAAGTGGCGGCGACCAGATCGTCGCCGTCGGGCAAGGCGCGCGCTTCCTGGATGCGGCGCACCGATTCTTTCGTCACCCGCATCGTGATCGGCGCGTGCGTCGCGATTCTCTGCGCAAGCTCGCGCACATGGGCCTCGATCTTGTCGGCGGCAACGATCTGATGAATGAATCCCGCCGCGAGCGCTTCGTCGGCGGCGAGCAGGCGCGCGCTGAGCATCATCTCCTTCAGGCGCGACGCGCCGAGAAGGTCGATGAAACGCGCATACACCGGCATCGACAGGCAGTTGCCGAGCGTGCGCGCGATGGGCACGCCAAAGCGCGCGTCGGGTGTCGCGATGCGCACGTCGGCGCCGGCAGCGATGCCAAGGCCGCCACCCACCGCGAAGCCCTGAATCTGAGCGATGACGGGCTTGCTGACACGCGCGATGCGGCTCAGGTAGCGCTCGGCCTCGCGCTCGTAGCGCAGGCCGTCTTCGCCGCTCTTGAACTCGATGAACTGGGCGATGTCGGTGCCGGCGACGAACGCCTTGCCGCCTGCACCCTTGAGCACGAGCACGCGAATCGTGTCGTCGGCGTCGACTTCTTCGCAGGCGTCGAAGAGCCGCTGGTACATGTCCCAGGTCATCGCGTTGCGCGCTTCGGGGCGGTTGAACGTGAGCGTGACCACCGCTGCGTCGCGCGCGATCAGCACATGGTGATCGGTGGCGGCGGCGTTTTCCATGGGGCGTCTTGTTTTGTGGATCAGGTCTGACGGCGATCGTAGCAGCCGGGTCGGCGCACGTTTTCGCTAGGGCCAACACCAACCCGCGATCGATGCGACGCCTGCTAGAGTGGCATCGGGCATTCGCTGCGCCGTTGAAGAGGAGGTTTCCAGATGAACCCACGACGTTTATTCGCGGCGCCGGTGCTGTGCCTGTCGCTGTTGCTGGCTGCTGCCGAGCCGGCCCTGGCGCAGGCGCCCTACCCATCGAAGAACATCGAAGTCGTGGTTCCGTTCGCCCCGGGCGGCGGCACCGACAACCTGATGCGCATGATCACCGGCATCATGGACGAGAACAAATGGTCGCCGGTGGCGCTGAACGTGAACAACCGCGCCGGCGGCAGCGGCACCGTCGGCTACACCTATCTCATCAACAAACGCGGCGATTCGCACGTGGTCGCGGGCGCGACGCCGATGATCGTCTCGGGCAAGCTGCAGGGGCGCCTCACGGGCAACCACCGCGACGCGATCACGGTGTTGATGATCGTCGCGATCGACGAACTGATGCTCTCGGTGCGCACCGAGTCGCCGTTCAAGACGATCGAGGACTTCGTGGGCGCCGCGCGCGCCAAGCCCGGAGTGCTCACCGTCGGCGGCACCGGCACGCACAACGAAGACCACATCTTTGCGCACCTGTTCGAACAGGCGGCGAACATCAAGCTGAAGTACGTGCCGTTCAATTCTGGCGGCGAGGTGACGGCCGCGCTGATGGGTGGCCACATCGACGCCGGCGTGATGAACCCGAACGAAATCACGGCCCAGGTCGAAGCCGGCAAGGCCAGGAACCTGGCGGTCGCTTCGCGCAAGCGCATCGCCGACGCCCCCGACGTTCCGACGTTCGCCGAGAAAGGCCACGTCTTCTATTGGGAGCAGATGCGCGGCGTCGTCGGGCCGGCGAACATGGCGCCCGAGGCCGTGGTGTGGTGGCAGGTGGCCCTGAAGAACGTGACGCAGACGAAGAAGTGGCAGGACGAGTACATCAAGCGCAATCTGCTCACGCCCACGGCCTGGGTCGGCGAGGAAGCGAACAGGTACCTCGACAGCATCACCGGCGCCTACGAGAGTGCGCTGGCTGCCCTCGGCGGCCTGAAGAAGTAGGCCTGGCAGGCATTTGCCGTGCGCCGCGCTGACGCGATCGCCGGCGCAGCGTTGTTCGCGCTGGCCGTGGCCTTCAGCGCGGGCGCGCTGAAACACTATTCGTATTGGGGCGAGAACGGTCCGGGGCCGGCGTTCCTGCCGTTCTGGCTGGGGCTGGTGATGGCCCTGCTCGCGGCGCTGCTGCTGGCTGGCGCATGGCGCTCGCGTGGCCCCGAGGAAGCGTGGCTGCCGCGCGGTGAGGGGCTGAAGCGCCTCGCCGGGGTGCTGGGCGCGACGATCGCCCTCGTCGCCCTGCTCAACGTGATCGGCATGGTACTGGGCACCGCCCTGTTCCTGATCGTGCTCATGCGCTTTCTCGACCGCACGCCGTGGCCGCTGACGCTGACGCTCGCGGCGGCGGTGGCCGGCATCAACTTTCTCGTCTTCACGCGCTGGCTGGGTGTGCCGATGCCGCTGAGCGTGTTCGGGTTCTGAACCAGCCTTGCACTGACGGGCAGCGATGGACTTCCTCTCCAACCTCGGGCTCGGCTTCTCGGTTGCGCTCACGCCGTTCAATTTGCTGATGGCGTTCGCCGGCGTGGTCATCGGCATCCTGATCGGCGCGCTGCCGGGCGTGGGGCCGCCGTCGGGCGTGGCGCTGCTGCTGCCGCTCACGTTCGGCATGAACCCCACCTCCGGCATCATCATGCTCGCCGCGCTTTACGCAGGCACGATGTACGGTGGCACCATCACCTCGGTGCTGATCAACACGCCGGGAGAATCGGCCTCCGTCGTCACCTGCCTCGACGGCTACCAGATGGCGCTGCAGGGGCGCGCCGGTCCGGCGCTGGGAATCGCGGCGATCGGCTCGTTCATCGCCGGCACGTTCGGTGTCGTGTTGCTGATGCTGGTGTCGCCGGCACTCGCGCGCTGGTCACTGGCGTTCGGCCCGCCCGAGACCTTTGCGCTGATGCTGCTCGGCCTGACGACGGTGACCCTGCTCACCGGCGACGCGCCGGTCAAGGGCTACATCAGCATGCTGTTCGGGCTCATGCTCGCGATGGTCGGCTTCGACATCATCTCCGGCGACGCGCGCTACGCGTTCGGCATCCCCGAGATGATGGACGGCATCGACTTCCTGCCGGTGGCGATCGGCCTGTTCGGCCTGGGCGAAGTGCTGGCCGGCGCGGAAGCGCCCAAGGGCCAGGCGATCCCCGATGTGCGCTACGGGTTGCGCCAACTGCTGCCCGACGCCAAGGACTGGGTGCGCAGCCGCTGGGCCATCGCGCGCGGCACGCTGCTCGGCTTCTTCGTCGGCGTGTTGCCGGGTGCGGGCCCGACGATCGCGACCTTCCTGTCGTACGCGCTGGAGAAAAAGGTCTCCAGGCACCCGCACGAGTTCGGCCACGGCGCGATCGAGGGCGTGGCTGGGCCCGAGTCGGCGAACAACGCCGCCGCCACCGGCGCCATGGTGCCGATGCTGACACTTGGCATCCCGGGCTCGGCGACGACCGCGATCATGCTCGGCGGCCTGATGATGTGGGGGCTGCGCCCGGGGCCGCTGCTGTTCGAAAAGAACCCCGATTTCGTGTGGGGCCTGATCGCCTCGCAGTACATCGCGAACGTGATGCTGCTCGTCCTGAGCACCGCCGCCATCCCGCTGTTCGTGCGCGCGCTGCGCGTGCCCTACGCGTGCCTGATGCCGATCATCATCATCTTCTGCATCACCGGCGCCTATTCGCTGAAGAACAGCGTCTGGGACGTCGGGCAGATGCTGGTCTTCGGCGTGCTCGGCTATGCGATGAAGAAGCTCGGCTATTCGCCCGCCGCGCTCACGCTGGCGCTCGTGCTCGGGCCGCTGGCGGAACGCGCGCTGCGCCAGTCGCTGATCATCTCGGACATTGGGTTGGGGATCTTCTTCATGCGGCCGATTGCGGCGGTGTTGACGGTTGCTGCGCTGGCGGCGGTGGGGGTGCCCATGGTGCGGGCGATGCAGGCCGCTGCAAGGCGGCGTGGCGCGGCAAGCTGATTCCTCTTCGAAGTCAAGGAGTATTGCTTCTTCATTGCCTATGGCGGTCTGTGGGCGGCATCGATGCCCCACGCACCGCGTCACCAGAGAAGCCTTCCCGAATCAGATCATCCAGTTCTCGACTTCGAGCCCTTTCACGCGGCGAAAGTCCTTCACGTTGTTGGTCACGACGACCGCGCCAATGCTGCGCGCATGAGCCGCGATGAGAAGGTCATTCGAGCCGATGAGTTGGCCCTTCTTCTTCAGGTCGGCGCGGATTTCTGCATAGTGCTCCGCAGCGTCTTTGGGCCAGTCCAGCACCGCCAGGTGACGCACGAAGAGATCTACCGCGGCTCGATTCGCCTTCTTCTTGCTCGACATCTGTACGCCATACAGCAGTTCCGCAAATGTGATCGTCGACATCGACTGCTGCAGTAGCGGAACCGCCTGGATACGTTCCAGCAGCGTGGGCGCGGATCGCCGCAGAATGAAAACGCAGGTATCCGTGTCGAGCATGTAAAGATCGCTCATACAGCCTCGCGCTCCTGCACCGGAAGGTCATCGACGTCGGAGATGAAGTCCTCGCTGACGCGCACAGCGGAGGCCAGGAAACCGCTCCAATCGGTCGGCCGAGGAGACAGCACAACGTCTTCACCGACCTTGCGGATAAACACTTCCTTCATGCCTTCGGGGAACCGGTACTCGAGCGGAATGGTCACCACCTGCGCCCGATTGTTCTTGCCGACTCGTGCTGTACGCTGTTGCATGTTCCACCCCTTTGCCAAGTATCAAAGTATATGGCTCTCTTGGCACGTGTCAAGGCATCTATCGGCAACGCTTGCGCTGCAGGGGCGCGATCGGCCTGTTCGGCCTGGGCGAAGTGCTGGCCGGCGCGGAAGCGCCCAAGGGCCAGACGATCCCGAATCTGCGCCCGGGGCCGCTGCTGTTCGATAAGAACCCCGATTTCGTGTGGGGCCTGATCGCCTCGCAGTACATCGCGAACGTGGTGCTGCTGATCATGCCCCCGATTGCGGCGGTGCTTACGGTTGCCGCGCTGGCAGCGGTAGGGGTGCCCATGGTGCGGGCGATCCTGGCGTGGCGGCATGATGCGGCGAGCGCATTGCGATGACCCGAGAACGCGATCTCGGCGCCGTGGAACACGTCACCCGTTCACCGGTTGCGGAAACGCTGCCTGCGCAAGCGCATCACCGTAGAAGCGCCGGCACAATTCGCGCCGCCGCTGGTCTTCAGTCAGGCCCGAGGCAAGCGATGAGAGCACGATTCTCTGCGCGGTCTCGAACATCTGCAGCGCCATCAACGCGCGATCCGACCCGCTCATCGCCGCGTAGCGCGCCCCCAGGACGGCTTCGACCTCGGGGCTGGTGTCATTCATCCTGCGCCTCTTTCAGCAATTGAGCCAGGCCCAGACGCGCGGCCCACTCAGCCAGGTAGCCACTGTCCAGCGGCACCTCGAGCAGCATCTTGACATCGCGGCGCTGCTGTTCGGAGCGCGATTCGCGCGACCAATCGAGCTTGGAGAGTATCAAATCCTCAACGCTGACAATCCACAAGGGCACCCCGGCCAGCTCGACGCTGCGGCGACGTTCGAATTCCCCGCGCCGGTAGGGCGTGTCCTTGCGCGGAATGAGATCGATCTTGACCACCGACGGCAAGTGAATGACGTTCCAAGGTCGCGCGCCAAGAATCGCCGAGGCGATCGCGTCGGCGTCGGTGTGATAGTCGGGGCCGAGCGCTCCGATCAACGATTGCGCTGCGGCGGCTTCGAGGGCAATAACCAGATCGATATCGCGCGTCATGCGTGGCCGGGCGTAAAAGCTCATCGCCAACGAGCCGGTCAGCATGTAATCGATCCCGGCGCCATCGAGCCTTGCGCACACGTCGCGCAGGGCAAGCAGTTCCGGGGTTGCCGACATACCGACTACTCTACCGCTTCGTCCCGCCGTGGCAGCAAGGCGAGCGCCGCTGCCGATGCGAAGAGACTCAATCTGCAAGAAGCCGCCGACAGGGCAGGTCTGCGCCGCATGGCGCAGCAGCGTGGCATCGTGCTGCAGGGCTGGTTGGCCCGGCTGATTGCTCAAGACTGGAGCGCCGATCAATTCACCGACGCCCTGCTCGAACGCAAGCGTGTCGTGAATTCGACTTGGCGTTTCATGCAGAACCATGATTTCCTGATCACCCCGACGACGGCGAGCGTGGCGTTCCCGGTCGACCTGGATGGGCCCGCCGTCATCGACGGCCGCGATGTGGAGAGCACGGCCTGGCTCGCCTTCTCGGCCTTGGGCAACCTGACGGGTTTGCCCGCGGCGTCGGTGCCGATCGGCTTCACGCGTGACGGGCTCCCGATCGGCTTGCAGATCATGGGCAGCCACCTGGATGATCTGGGGGTGCTCGCGCTCGCGGCAGCGGTTGAAGGCCTCTACGCAACGCCGTGCCCACCGATCGCTGGCGCCGCGCTGTGGGAGTTCTGACGATGCACGCCACGTGCCGGGCGCTGCGGGTCGAACCCCTGACGGCCGAGGCCTTCGCGCCGTTCGGTGACGTGATCGAAGCGCGAGATGCGGGCAAGCGCGTGACGATCAATCGAGGCCGCGCCGAGCGCTTTCATGATCTCGCATTCGTCGACGCCTCCGAGGGCCGCGGCCGGCCCGTCATCAGCATCGTGCGATCGCAGCCGAGCCCGTTGCCGATCCGGTTGACGCTGCTCGAGCGCCACCTGCTGGGCAGCCAGGCCTTCGTGGCGTTGCCGCCGGCCGCGTTTCTGGTGGTGGTTGCGGCAGCCGGCGCACGACCGGTGATCGAACGTGTGCGCTGCTTTCTGCCGGCGTCCGGCCAGGGTGTGAACTACGCAAGAGGCACCTGGCATCATCCTTTGATCGCACTCAACGCCGCAGCCGACTTTCTGGTGGTGGACCGCGCTGCTCCTGACGGCGAAGTCGACTGTGAGGAGTGGGTATTCGATGAAACGCTCTTGATCGAGGACCTTGGCGCTTAGGGGCGCCCTCGAGCAATTCGCATCTGGCTGCCGGCGTTCGCATCGGGCCGGCCCCAACCCGGACCGGGCGAAAGCAACCATCACCGGTCACGCCACGCACTCAAACGGCGCACGTTGTTGCGGATTGCGCTTGCGCAAATTGCGGCGCTGCGACCAGGCCGGGCAGTGCCAGATCGCCGGCCACGGACAGGCGGTCGGGGTAGGCACGAGGTACTATTCACTGGAATGCTTCTCCTGGTACGCGCTGGTTGAGCTGCTGCCGAAACAGGGCTGGTCAGCCACCCGCTCGCCGCATTGAAAATGGGTATCAGAATCTTGCGTCAACTGGTCTTGCGCCGGTTCTTTTCCTGGCTCCTGCCGCTCGCGCTCGCAGCCTGCGCCTCGCTGCCGACCGAGCGCTCGGCCACGCCTTCCTACGTCTTGACCGACACGGCAGGCACGACCCTCGGACGCCATGCAGCGAACCGCCTGGCCGGCCTGAAGAAACCGAACGGCGTCCACCTGATGCCCCGGGGTCAGGACGCCTTCCTCGCGCGCCTGGCGCTCGCGGACATGGCCGAGCGCAGCCTCGATGCCCAGTATTACATCTGGCGCGGTGACACCACAGGCCGCCTGCTGGTTGCCGCGTTGCTGCGCGCAGCCGATCGCGGCGTGCGCGTGCGCTTGCTGATCGATGACGTCGGTGCAGCAGCCAACGACGAGGGTCTGCTGGCTCTGGACGCGCATCCGAACGTCGAGGTGCGCCTGTTCAATCCCGTGGCCTCGCGTTCCGCGCGCGCGTTCGGGATGGTGTTCGACTTCGCGCGAACCAATCGGCGCATGCACAACAAGTCCTTCACGGTCGACAACCAGTTCACCATCGTCGGCGGCCGCAACATCGCCGACGAGTACTTCGAGGCGCGCTCGGACGTGGATTTCGGGGATCTCGACACGCTGACGATCGGAGCCGCTGTGGCCGACGTCTCCGCCTTGTTCGACCGCTACTGGAACAGCCCGGCGGTGTACGCGATCGGCGATCTGACGACCACGCGGCCGGATGCCGAGACCTCCGCGACGATGCTCGCGTCGTTGCGGGAGTTCGAGCGCGCGCAGCAGGCAGGGGCCTATGCGCAGGCGCTGCGCGAAAGTGCCTTGGCCGGGCAGTTGCGCGCCGGCAGGATCCCCTTCGTCGCGGCCGATGTTCAGGTGCTGGCCGACGATCCCGCCAAGGTCGAGCGGCCCGACGAAGACCCCTCGAAGAACCTGCTGCCGCAGCTCATGCCGCAATACACCGGCCTGCGCCAGCAACTCGTGCTGATTTCGCCGTATTTCGTGCCGGGGGACGAAGGGGTGCATTCGCTGCGTCGCTTGCGCGAGAGCGGCGTGCGGGTGCGGGTCCTGACCAACTCGCTTGCCGCCACCGATGAAACTGCGGTGTACGCGGGTTACGCGAAGTACCAGCGCGCCCTGCTCGAGGCGGGGATCGAACTCTATGAGCTCAGCCCCGAGGCGCAGCGCCGCAGCGCCGGCCAGGAGCGCCGCAAGAGCGACGACGCGACGCACGGCAGCGGCCGTTCACGCGCCGCGCTGCACGCGAAGGTCCTGATCTTCGACTGCCGCACATTCTTCATCGGGTCGATGAACCTCGACCCGCGTTCGGCGTTCACGAACACCGAGATCGGGTTCGTGGTCGATGCGCCTGCGCTGGCAGCTCAGCTCTGTGCCAATCTGGAAAAAGGGCTTTCGCAAGCGGCGTACCGGCTCGAACTGAGCAAGTCGCAGCCCGGCAGCACGCAGATCGAATGGGTCGGCGTCGAGGACGGCCGCGAGGTCCGCCATGCGTCTGAACCCATGGCCGGGTCATGGCAGCGTTTCAAGAGCTGGTTCTACTCGCTGCTGCCGATCGAGCCGCTGCTGTGACGCCTGCCGCTGCGACCGTTCAACACGCCTTCGCATCAAGCGCGGGCTCTACCATCGGGGTCGTGCGTGGGTTGGTCTCACGTCGAAGGTTTTGTCCGTCCTTGTCTGGCCTTGCCTTTCATTGGCAAGCCAATGGCAAAATTTGGGTTGTCGTAAACACTTCGAGCACGTCTCGAGAAGGAATTTGATCATGTTGAAACTGACTCATGCCGCAGTGGGGATCGCGACCTTCTGCTTTGCGTTTACCGCGTTGGCTCAGAAGCCCGTGACCTTCCCGGCCAAGGGCCAAAGCGCGGCGCAGCAGCAAAAGGACGACGGCGAGTGCTACACCTGGGCCAAGGGCAATACGGGGATCGATCCTGCCGCCGTGGCAACGGCCCCGCCTGCGCCACCGCCGGCGGCGGGGCCGGCTGTCGGCGGCGGGCAGCGCGCCGGGGGCGCGGTGAAGGGCGCAGCCGTCGGCGCGATCGTCGGTGACAGTTCGGAAGCGGCGGCCAAGGGTGCGGCCGTGGGCGTGATCGTTGGCGGTGCCAAGGCGCGCCAGCAGAAGCAGGCGCAGGCCGAGGCGCAAGGCGCCCAGCAGCAGCAGGCGCAGCAGCAAAAGATGGCCACTTTCTACAAGGCCTACGGCGCCTGCATGGAAGGTCACGGCTACACCGTGAAGTGAACGAAGCCAGCAAGACCTCTGCGACATACCGCGGGCAAAGCCGGCGAGTGGCGTGAATTTCAACGCGCCGCAGATCGGTGCCATCGGCGCTGCCCCTGCCACGTGGGACGATAGCGCGACGGCAGGCTCGAAGTAGCATAGCAACCGCGTTCTTTCCCGACGAAGGGTTTCGATGATTCGAATCGCGGCCGTTGCCGCTACGGCGCTTCTCGGCCTGCTGACGGCGGCGTCGGGCCTGTGGGGCACGCTTGCCGTGCTCTATTCGGGACCCGAAAACGAGGTTTTGCGCAACGCCCTGGCTGCAGCCGTTGCGCTGGTCTCGATGGCGGCATTGATCGGGGTCGCGATTCGCCGCTGGCGCTGGCGTGCCCTTGGCGTTCAGGCTGCGCTGTTCGTCGTGCTGCTCGCGTGGTGGCGCGGCATCGAGCCGTCCAACGCGCGCGACTGGCAGGCCGATGTCGCGTTGCTGCCGCGGGCCACGATCGAAGGCGACGTGGTGACCCTGCACAACATCCGCAACTTCGACTACCGCAGCGAGACCGACTACACCCCGGCCTCCTACGACAAGCGCTTCGAGCTGAGCCGGCTGGAGGGCGTCGACCTGGTGGCGGTCTACTGGATGGGCCCGGCGATCGCGCACATCTTCGTCAGCTTCGCCTTTGCCGGCGGCGAGCATCTCGCGATTTCGATCGAGACGCGCAAGGAAAAGGGCGAGGGCTATTCGACCGTCAAGGGGTTCTTCCGCCAATACGAGCTTTACTACGTGGTCGCCGACGAGCGCGATGTCATCCGGTTGCGCAGCAACTATCGCCACGATCCACCCGAGGACGTCTATGTCTATCGGGTGCAAGGGCCGATCGAAAATGGACGCCGCTTTTTCGTCGACTACCTGAACAAGATCAACGCCCTCAATTCCCAGCCTGAGTTCTACAACACCCTGACCACCAACTGCACGACCAACATCTGGATGCACTCGCTGGTCAACCCGCAACACCTGCCTTTGAGCTGGAAGATCCTGGCCAGCGGCTACGTACCCGAGTACCTCTATGAGACCGGGCGGCTCGACACCCGTGTCCCGTTTCCAGAGCTGACACGGCGCGCCCACGTCAACGCCCGGGCCCAGGCGGCGGACAAGGCCGCGGACTTCTCGCGGCGCATCCGGGCGGTTGAATAGACCGCGCGAGGCGCACACCACAAACCCGACATGGCCGAGGAACAGCCGATGGACTTTCGATTTCGCTTGTGGGCCGGTGCTGCCATGACCCAGATCGCGATCGCCGCGATGCTCGCCGCGCCAGCCCTGCCGGCCTGGGCCGCCGACGCGCCCAAGCCCGCGGCCAGCGGCAAGCGGCCGAAGATCTGCCTCGTGCTGTCAGGCGGCGGCGCGCGCGGCGCGGCGCATGTCGGCGTGCTCAAGGTGCTGGAGGAGTACCGGGTACCGATCCACTGCATCGCAGGCACCAGCATGGGTTCGCTCGTCGGCGCCGCTTATGCGACGGGCATCAGCGTCGTGGAAATGGAGCAGATCAACGCCGCCATCTCGACCGAACTGCTGTTCAAGGAGCGGCCGCCGCGCCAGGAGCAAGCCATGCGGCGCAAGCAGGACGACTACACGATTCTGTTCAGCCCCGAGATCGGCGTGCGAGGCGACGGCTTGAAGCTGCCCAAGGGCGTGGTGTCCGGAGTGCAGCTCGAGACCGTGCTGCGACAGCTCGCCAAGGTCAAGGGCTACCACCGCTTCGATGACCTGCCGATCCCATTTCGCGCCGTGGCGACCGATCTGGTGACCGGCAAGGCCGTCGTCTTCAGCGACGGCGAACTCGCGAACGTGATGCGCGCCAGCATGTCGGTGCCCGGAGCGGTGGCGCCTGCAGAGTTCGGCGGCATGGTGCTCGTCGACGGCATGCTCACCGGCAATCTTCCGGTGGAGACGGCACGAGCGATGGGCGCCGACATCGTGATCGCGGTGAATGTCGGCACGCCGCTGCTCAAGCGCGAGGAAATCACCTCGCTGCTCAGCGTGACCGGGCAGATGATCAGCATCCTGACCGAGCAGAATGTGCAGGCCTCGCTGGCCGCGCTGAAACCCGACGACATCCTGATCTCGCCCGAGCTGGAGGGTTTTTCGACGGGGGATTTCGACAACCTGCCGCTGATCGGCCCGCGCGGCGAGGCCGCCGCGCGCAAGGTCGCCAAACAGCTCGCGCAGCTGTCCCTGCCGCCCGCCGAATACGCCGCGCTGCGCAAGCGCCAACAGGTCGCGGTGGAGCCTGACCGCCGGCCCGTCGACGAGATCCGCTTCGACAATCTGCAGCGCGTGAACCCGGAACTTGCGCAGGCGGCAATGGATACGAAGCCTGGCCAGCCGATCGACCAGCAGACGCTCGACCGCGACATGCGGCGCCTGTACGGCACCGGCGACTTCGAGCATGTGAACTACCGTTTCCTCGAGGAGCCGGGCAGGCGCGTGCTCGCGGTGGACGCGGTCGAGAAATCCTGGGGCCCGGACTACCTGCGTTTCGGGTTGGGATTGTCGAGCGATTTTCAGGGTGACGCCTTCTTCAACATCCTGGCCAGTTATCGCCGGACCTGGCTCAACCCGCTCGGCGCCGAGTGGCGCACTGATTTCCAGGTTGGCCGCACCAGCGCCCTCACCACCGAGTTCTACCAGCCGCTCGACCCCCGGGCTTGGTTCTTCATCGCCCCGCACCTTGCGCTGGAGCGTCGGTCCACGACCCTCTATCAGGGCGAGGAGCGCATCGCGATCTACGACCTGCGCTCCAGTCTGGTGGGCCTGGACCTCGGCAGCCAGTTCTATCACTATGGCGAAATGCGGCTCGGCGTGGTGCGGGGCAAACTCACTCCGACTCTGGACACCGGGCCGGCTTCGCTATCGCCGGGGCAGCCCAATATCAGCCAAGGGGCCTTCACGGCGCGCCTGATCCTCGACCAGATCGACAACGTGCACTTCCCACGCGCGGGCTGGCGCGCCGGTGCGAAGGTGTTCAACTCGAAAAGCGGACTCGGTGCCGACGACAGCTACACCAAGTGGGACATCGACGGCACCGCAGCCTATTCGATCGGCGATCACACGTTCAACTTCGCCGTCAAAGCCGGCGGCAAAATCGGCTCCGATCCGCTGCCGCGCTACGACCAGTTTCAGTGGGGCGGTTTCCTGCAGCAATCAGGCTACCGAACCGGCCAGCTCTACGGCGAGAGCGTCGAGTTCGCGCGGGCCACGTATTTCCACCGGATCGCGCGCGGCAGCCTGCTCGATGGCGCCTACAGCGGCTTTTCGCTCGAGGTCGGCAAGGTCAGTGATCCGCTGGTGCCGGGCAACCCCGATGGCATTCTCAGATCCGCGTCTGTCTTCGTCGCCACGGACTCCCCGATCGGCCCCGCCTACCTGGGCTACGGTCACGCACAGGACGGCAACAGCAGTTTCTACTTCTATCTTGGGCGGCCCTTTTGATCACCCCCGCAGCATCGGGTGTTGCGCGCGACCTGCGCTACTGCCAGGCATCTTCGACGCGCACCGGCGCGAGCGCCACCACTGCCGGCGCGCAACGCGGCAAGGTGACGATGCCCGCTGCCGCACCCGTGCTGTGGTCGCCGCTCAGAACGCCCCGGTCAGGTAAGCCTGAAAGCCCGAGTAGCCAAACTTCACGTTGCCGTTGTACGAATCCTTGCTCACATCGACCTTGGTGTAGAAGCGGTTGTAGCCCAGGCCGAGGCCGAAGTTGGGGTTGAACATCCACGTCGCGCCAGCGCGCAGGTCGGAGAGCGAACCGTCGACGCCGTTGACATTCACCTTGAAGAACTGCACCTGGCCATCGATGTACCACTGCGGCGCGACGACCCAGCCTGCGCGCAGGCCGATGACCGGCAGCGGAACGGGCGCGGAGCCTTCCACGCTCTTGGACACACCCGTCGTGGTGTTGCCGCTCCCATCGGTGATCTGCCCAGACCCGGAGAGCTTCAGCGAGAGATCGGTGTAGTGCACGCCGAACGTGCCGGCCACCTCGTACGTTGGCTGGCGCATGAACGCGTACTCATAGGCCAATTCGAAGATCGAGGTCTTTCGCTCCGACTGCACACCGCCGCCGGCGAGGAAAGTGTAGTCGCCCCACTTCACATCCTGACTGAGGGTGGCCGAGCGCGTCACGTCGTCCTTGAAATACATCATACGCATGTGGTGCGTCGGCGTGATGCGCCACAACGCATCGGCGCGGAATCGGGTCGCGTCGCTGGGCTTGCCGAAGGTTTTGTCGAAATCCACATCGGGGTTGGTGCTGGACTGCCCGTTCAACCGGGCCGTCACGTCGGATTGCACGACGAACAAGCCCATGCTCGCGACGAACTTGTCATCGAGCAAGGCCTGCGCCGGTGATCCTGTTTGCGCCAGCGCCGGGCCGGCCACACCCGCCGCGAGCAGGCTGCCCAGCAAAAGCGGTGTGAATCTGAAATCAATTCTTGCTCTCATGGTCTTGCTCCTGTATGTCGGTCCTTGAACCAATTGGCGTCGACGAGTCCGCCTCGTCTACTTTTGTGCAGGATGCGCTGCGAACTCCGCCTGGACTTTGACGCAGATCATGCCCGCGGGCCAGTGTACCGAAGCCGCGACAGTCATTTCCTAACAAGGTATGACCCGGGAGCAGCCTGAGATCGGCGACGCGATGCCGAGTCGATCCGTTGCGGAAGCGACCGGTGTATTCGGCCGCTTGATTTGAGATTCCTGGCTTCCTGGTCGAGTGCTGTGGGCATGTGGGCGAGAGCGCGGACGCCGGGCCATCGGCAGCGTTGCCCATCGCCTGCGAAGCGGTGAGCGCGCGCGCCGACGCGTGCAAGCCTTCGAGCGCGACGCCCTCGCGCTTGAACGTCGCCGCCTTTGGCAGGCAGGCCGGCCTGTCCTGCGGCGTCATGCCGTTCCCGGTTCGGGACACGCGCTTGATACGCCCGGGCTTCTTCGCGGTCGCGCAGCGTGTCCAAAAGCTGCGTGACGCATCCGGCTTGCGCCGCATGCGCATCGTGCAATCCGGCTTCAGCGAAAATGCAACACATGATTTCATGCCACGCGACCACGGCAGTGAACCGGCACGCGTACCGGGCCGCATCAGCGCGGTTTGCGGGCGCGGGGCGACGCCTTGATCGGCGCGACACTCGCGGGGTCGAGCCCCCTTGCTGAGGGCCCAACGATGACCGACTGCGTGCTGCGCCTGCGAGGCATCACCAAGCGCTTCGGCAACCTGCTCGCGAACGATTCGATTTCGCTCGACCTGCGGCACGGCGAAGTGCTCGCGCTGCTGGGCGAGAACGGCGCCGGCAAGAGCACGCTGGTGGCGATTCTGTTCGGCCACTATGTCGCCGACGCGGGCACGATCGAGGCCTTCGGCAAGCCGTTGCCGGCCGGTGAGCCACGCGCCGCGCTCGACGCCGGCATCGGCATGGTGCACCAGCATTCGACTCTGGCCGACAACCTGTCGGTGCTCGACAACGTGATGCTCGGCACCGAGCCGCTGTGGCGGCCCTGGTCGCGGCGCGACGCGGCGCGCCGGCGCCTGCTCGGCACCGCGCAACGTTTCGGTCTTTCGGTGCAGCCCGACGCCCGTGTCGGCCAGTTGTCGGTGGGCGAGCGCCAGCGGGTCGAGATCCTGAAGGCGCTCGTCGGCAGCGAAGGCCGCGGTGCCGCGCGGATCCTGATTCTGGACGAACCCACCGCCGTGTTGACGCCGCAGGAGAGCGAGGCGCTGTTCCAGACCCTGGGGCAGATGGTGGCGCAAGGTCTGGCTATCATTTTCATCAGCCACAAGCTCGACGAGGTGCTGCGCGTGTCGAACCGCATCGCGGTGCTGCGCGCGGGCAAGCTGGTGGCGCAAGTGGCGGCGGCCGAGGTCAATGCGTCGCAGCTTGCGCAGTGGATGGTCGGGCACGACGTGGTGCTGCCGCAGCGGCATCGCGCGATTCCCTGCCCCGAGCCGATGTGCGTGCTCGACGACGTGCACACGCAAGGCAGCGCGCGCGACCGCATCGAAGGCGTCACGCTCGCGCTGCACGGCGGCGAAATCTGCGCGATTGCCGGTGTCTCCGGCAATGGCCAGGCGGCGCTTGCCGATCTGCTGTGCGGCACACGCAGCGTTAGTTCGGGCCGCGCCACCTTGCTGGGCCGGGAACTGCGCGCCGATCCGGCGGCACTCGTCGCGCAGGGCGTCGCGCGCATCCCCGAAGACCGCCAGGGCACGGGCGCGATCGGCGACTTGCCAGTGTGGGAAAACGCTTGCGGCGAACGTTTGGGCCGCGCGCCGTTCAGCCGCAAGGTGTTGGGCATGAACTGGGTCTGCCGCGCCGCGGCGCGCGAGCATGCGCAACACCTCGTCGAACAATTCGACGTTCGCGGTGCGGGGCTGGACGCACCGGCGCGGGGATTGTCGGGAGGCAATCTGCAGAAATTGATCCTCGCCCGCGCTTTGATCGCACCCGATGCCGCCGCGCCGCGCCTGATCGTCGCGCACCAGCCGAGCTGGGGCCTGGACGTCGGTGCCGTCGCCTTCGTGCAGCAGCAGTTGCTCGCGGCGCGCGACGCCGGCGCGGCCGTGCTGCTGATCTCCGACGACCTCGACGAGGTGCTGGCGCTGGGCGACCGCATTGCCGTGTTGTACCGGGGACGCCTCACCCCCGCGCTGCCGAACGGCGAGTGGACGCGCGAACGCCTTGGGCTGGCGATGGCCGGCGCAGCGCAGGCGAGCGCGACGCTTGCGGCCTGATCGGCCTGACAGACTTGACGCACCAGACGCACCAGACAGACCTGACCTGCCTGACCTGCCTGACCTGCCTGACCTATCTGACCTATCTGACTGGCCTGACAAATGCTGCGATTCGAGCCTCGACACGAAACCTGGGGTGCGGCATTGTTGCTGGCGCCGGTCGCGGCAATTGGGTTCACGCTGCTGGTCAGCACCCTGCTCGTCGCCTGGGCCGGCGCGCCGGTGGGTCGAACCTATGCGCTGATGCTGCAAGGCGGTTTCGGTTCGGTGTTCGCGTGGAGCGAAACGCTGACGCGCGCCGTGCCGCTGATCCTCACCGGCCTGGCGGCCACGGTCGCTTTCAAGGCGCGGCTGTACAACATCGGCGCCGAGGGTCAGCTCTATGCCGGGGCGCTGGCGGCGGTGGCAGTGGGCGGTGTGGCGCCGGGCAGCGAACTCGCAGCGCCGGTGTGGCTCATGTTCCCGGCGATGCTGCTGGCCGCGGCGCTTGCCGGAGCAATGCTGCTGCTGGTGCCGGCCTTGCTGAAAGCGCGCCTCGGCGTCGACGAAGTCGTGACGACGTTGTTGTTCAACTTCATTGCGCTGCTGGGTGTTTCCGCGCTGCTCGACGGCGCGATGAAAGATCCGGCCGCGCTCGGGTGGCCGCAGAGCCTGGCCCTGGCCGGCGAGCTCGAATTGCGCAAGCTGGTGCCAGGCACGCGCGTGCACAGCGGCTTGTTGCTCGCCGCGGCGCTTGCGCTCGCGCTCGCGGCGATCTTCAAGTACACGCTGCTCGGCTTTCAGATTCGCGCGAGCGGCGCGAATCCGCGCGCTGCGGCGTTCGTCGGCGTGCCCGCGTTGCGCACGACGCTCATCGTGGCGCTGCTGTCCGGTGCGCTTGCCGGCCTGGCCGGCGCGGTGGAAGTGGCGGGGCGAACCGGCTATGTGACACTCGACATGTCGCCCGGCTATGGCTACAGCGGCATCGTGATCGCGATGCTTGCGGCGCTCAATCCGCTGGGCGTGCTTGGCGCGGCGATCTTCATCGCCGGCGTACTGGTCGGCGCCGACAGCATGAGCCGCGCGATCGGCGTGCCGACCTACCTGGCCGATGTGATCGTCGCGACATCGCTGCTTTCCGTGCTCGTGGCGGCGCTGTTCACGCAGTACCGGGTGCGCTGGCGGGCGGGTGGCGCGCAATGAGGAGATTGCATCAACCATCGTTCCTGAGTCTTGCGGCGCGGTGGGGCGAATCTGCTTCCAGTTCGACACCCGCGCGTGCGGTCGCTTTCGGGCGAATTGAGTGGCTCGTTTTCGACCCAAGGCTGTCTGTCCGCGCCGGGTCAGCATGCCGACGTCGCGGCGCCAGGGCGGCGGCGGTGCCCCCGTTCTCCGGCCCACGCTCGCGGGCGGCCGTCGCAGACTGCAACGCGCAGCCGCATCATCACTGTTGTGCCCTGCAACCATGGGGGGCGACCGCGAATCGGGCCTGCGCCCGGGGGCACCACCACCGCCCTGATGCATCAGTGGTGGCGTGCCACGCCGTGGCATGCCACCCGCGTGCCGGGGCAGGTGGCTTGGGGTACGGGCGCAGGCTCCATTCGCGGTGGCCGCGACCAGCGCACGAACAGACGCTGTTGATGGCGCAACGCCCGCGAACCGAAAACGGTGCCCCGCGAGCGTGGGCCGGAGAACGTACCCCAAGCCACCTGACCTGCGCCACCCTTGCACGCAGCCCGCGGTGAGGGTCGGCAACTGGCACTGAAGCAATCGCTAATAGAGACGCGACAATCTTCCCCATCGCTCGACGAATTGAGAACCGCGGCGGATCACCAACGCGACAGGGCCTGGATCAGACCCGCTTTGATGTCTGCGTTGGCGAAGCTCGCGTCGATCGAATTGCGCGCCAGGGCGCGAAGAACTTCATCGGACCAACCGAACGCGTTGCTGCACAGCGCGTACTCGCCCTCCAGGCTGGCCCCCAGCAAGACTGGATCATCAGTGTTGATCGACACGACGACGCCGGCGCGTCGCAGCCGATCGATCGGGTGATCCTCGATCGCTGGGTAAACGCCCAGCGTGAGATTGGAGGTGGGGCAGATGCCGAGTGGAATGCGTCGTTCGACCAGCAGGCGGACAAGGTCAGGGTCTTCGATCGCTCGCACGCCGTGGTCAATGCGATCGGCGCCCAGCAGGTCGATGGCGTCTCGCACGCCCTCGGGGCCGCTCGACTCGCCGGCATGCACGGTGCGGCGCAGGCCAGCCGCGCCCGCACGCTTGAAGGCTTGCGCAAATCGCGGACCGGTCCGGCCCGCGGCAGCCTCGTTTCCGTCGATCGACAGTGCGACGACGCGCGGGTGGCGCAAGGAAACCAGCAGATCAACCAGCTCGGCTGCAGCATCCGATGATTGAGTGCGCAGAAGGCTGATGCACAAGCCCACCGGCGGAAGGCCGTCTTGCTCTGCAGCGGCGAAGCCAGCATCGATGGCCCCGATCATCTCGGGCAGGCGACCATGCCACGCTGTCCAGTGGGTCGGATTGACGATCACGTCCGCATAGCCTGCACCGCTGTCGGCGAGCCGCCGGCTGAAGCCATAGCTCAGTTCGGCCAGGCGCTCGCTCGTCGAGGCCAGACCGCAAGCCCAATCGAGGAAATGCAGGAAGTCGGCAAGGCCCTCGAATTGCAGTAACCGATCGCGAGGCCTGGGCATGGGAACGCCCGCCTGAGTTGCCCATTGCTCGAGAACGGTTGGCTGGAAGCAGCCCTCGAGGTGCGCATGCACCTCGGCCTTCGGCAAGGCGCGCAGTCTGTCGATATGAGGCGTGCTCGCGGTGGGCAGCATTCTGGGTACTCGCTGATGTGGCGTCGCAGGCCTGGACGCCTGACCACAGTTTCGCGCAAGTGCAACGACGCGTCATGCGTCGACACGCATGACCGATCTACAGCGTTGGCGCCATTTCATGCTGGTCCCTGTCAGCCGCAGTCGTTAAGACATCGAGGCCGAGGCCCCGCAGAATGGTTGTTGGCGGCCTGCGGTTCTTGGCTGGTACCCTGGGCAAACACCGTCAGCTGTCCGGCATCATCAAATCGGATGACCGGTTCCAGGCGGCCACTTCGACAGATCGGCAGTCACGGCCCTCCCCAAGACCGTCTGTCCACGTAGGGTCGGACTGCCGACGTCGCGGCGGCAGGGCGGCGGCGGTGCCCCCGTTCTCCGGCCCACGCTCGCGGGCGACCGTCGATGCCTGCCACGCACCGCCGCATCAACACCGCTGTGCCCTGCAACCATGGGGGGCGACCGCGAATGGAGCCTGCGCCCGGGGGCACCACCACCGCCCTGTGCGTCCGGGGTGGTGTGCCACGCCGTGGCATGCCACCCGGGTGCCGGGGCAGGTGGCTTGGGGTACGGGCGCAGGCTCCATTCGCGGTGGCCGCGACCAGCGCACGAACAGACGGTATTGATGGCGCAACGCCTGTGAACCGATTACGGTGCCCCGCGAGCGTGGGCCGGAGAACGTACCCCAAGCCACCTGCCCCCGCGCCACACTCGCACGCAGCCCGCGGCGAAGGTCGACAAGTTGGTCGGGACCCTCGGTGACAAGCATCAGCTGTGCGGCATCAACCATTCGGATGACATGACAGCTTCCAGGGCGCCGGTCCAGCCGATCGGCATTCGAGGCCCGACCCACTACCGACAGGCAGTGCCGAGAGTTCGGTGCCGCAAAGCAGCCGCTGCACAAGGTAGCAACCTGGCTCGTCGCAAATTCAGGGCAGCGATACGGTCGTCTGCTTCTTCGAACCCTGACAATCACTGCACCGAGGGTGGCTGCCTCCCAAGCGACAAAGGAGACTTGATCTTGTCCATCTCACAGGAACGCTCATTTCAAATGCGCTGTCAATGCCCGACCCGTCTTGCTGCGTTGAATCGACGCGCAGCCCTGATCGGCCTGTTGAGCATGGTGCTCGCGTGCCCCGCAGCGCTGGCTCAAGGCCTGCCCATCGCCAAGCCCGACGAAGTCGGCATGTCCGCACAGCGCCTGACGCGCATCAGCGATTGGTTGCGCAGTGAGGTGGCACAACACAAGATCCCCGGTGCGGTGATCCTGATCGTGCGTGGCGGCAAGCTGGCCTACATGGACGCAGTGGGCCAGCGCGGCCCCGACAGCGCCGCGCCCTTGAAGAGCGACGACATCTTTCGGATCTACTCGATGACCAAGCCCATCGTCAGCGTGGCCGCACTCATGTTGTCCGAGGAGGGCAGGCTGCTGCTGGATGCACCGGTGGCGCGCTACATCCCGGCATTTGCCAACGTCAAGGTGGGCGTCGAAAAGCTTGATGCCCAGGGCCAGAAGACACTTGAGCTGGTGAATCCGCGCCGGCCCATGACAGTGCAAGACCTGCTTCGCCACACCTCGGGCCTGACGTATGGATTCTTTGGCGAGGGTCTGGTGAAGAAGGCCTACGTCGACGCCAACATCAGCGCCTCGGGTGACGTCACCAACACCGAGTTCGCCGAGCGCATCGCCAAGATGCCGTTGGTCTACCACCCCGGCAGTACCTGGGACTACAGCAATTCGACCGACGTGCTGGGGCGTGTCATCGAGGTCGTGTCCGGCCAGACGCTGTACCAGCATCTCAAAGCCAGACTGCTCGACCCGCTGGGCATGTCGGACACTTCGTTCTATGTTCCTGAACCCGCGCGACAGGCACGAATCGCCGAGCCGATGGCCGATGATCGAGTGATCGGCGTGAACGCTTTTGTCAGCGACCCGCGCATCGTCCAGAAGATGGAATCGGGCGGCGGCGGCATGGTCAGCACGGCGCACGACTACGCCCGCTTCCTGATGATGATGCGCAACGGCGGCCAGCTCGACGGCAGGCGCTACCTGAGCCCGCGCACGCTGGAGTACATGACCAGCAACCACCTGGATGCCGGTGTGCAGCGCACGCCGTTGTACCTGCCGGGTGCCGGTTATGGCTTTGGCTTGGGCGTTGCGGTGCGGACGAGCACCGGCGAGGCTGCGTTCCCCAGCCCGGCAGGCGAGTACTACTGGGGCGGAGCGGGCGGCACCTACATGTGGGTCGACCCGGCCTCAGACCTGTTCGTCGTGTTCATGATGCAAAGCCCGAAGTTGCGCGTGCCATATCGCTCGATATTGCGCAACATGGTTTACGCTGCGATCACCGAATCGCGCTTGTCTACCAGCCGCTGATTGCGAGGGCGCTGCGCGGCTCATTCATCGAATGTGGCGGTGCGGATTGCAGGCTTGGCTCAGGCCATCGCCCCCGCCTTGCACCGCATGCCAAAGTGCACTGAGCACCGTCATTGCAGCAATCCTTGCCGTTGCAATTCCACCCAAACAAACGGCGATCGGCGTTGCAAATAGTCGGCCGAAACGTGGCCACGAAGGAGATCTTCGACGTGTTGAGTACGCATGCGGCAGGTCGCTGGGTCGTCGAGCTTGAGGCGCTGAATGGTCTTCTCAGCCAAGGCTCTTGTCGGGTCATCCAATGTGGGGTTGGGGCCGATCGCACCCGATGCCACGTTGAGTACAAACGTGTACGGGGCGATCTGGAGTGGGTCCAACACGTCGTCGAACCGATTCTTGTTTCGGTTTGCACCAAGGCAGCTCAAGCGATAGTTTTGCCACTCATAGGCCTGCCCGGCATGGCTGGACTTGGCGACGAAGTGGTCGGTCGACTGCGCACCGAGCGCCCACTCAAAGTAGATGCTCAGGTAGGCACAAATCCCGCTGTAGCGCTGCCAGAGCTCGCGCTGCACCTGGCGCCAATAGGGCGGCAATGCACTTGCGTCGGGCGGCGGTTTATCGATGGACCATCCCTGCTCGGCAAGCCGCCCTAGTCCACGCTGGCGAACCAGGCTATCGAAGTCTTCGGGCTCGGCTTGCGGCGTCACCGGAATCATGCCCGCAGCCCCTTCGCCTCGGCCACCGCACGCCAGCGAAATAGATAGCCGTCCTTCGGATTCAACTGCTGAAGCAGTCGCTGGTGCATGGCCGACAACGGCTCTTGGCCCGGCGCCGGTTGCTCGATCAGTGCCGAGGCTTCGTGCAGCAGTTCAGCGATCGCCGGGCTGCGGGCGCTCGGCAAGTCGAATGCCTCGCTAGTCAGCCAGCTGGATACATCGCCTTGTGGCTCGAACACGCGCGGCGTCAGCACCACCTTGCTGCTGTGTTCATCGTGCACGTAGTCGAGGTCGAACCAGGCATCCGTGGCAGCGTCGAAGTACGGCTCCACCGAAGCCAGGACTTGCGGCGAATGCGTCGCTGTAATCAGCTGCACCTTCGCACTCGGCGCCATTTGCTGCATCACCCTAAGCACCGAGCCAATGATGCTGAACTGCCACTTCGGGTGCAGATGCGATTCGATCTCGTCGATCAAAAACACCACCTGGCTGCTGGTGGGCTCGACCAGAAGTTCGCTGGCCTTGATATGTTCCTCCCACGCCCACACCAACACGTACGCGAGCGCAATGATCCGGCGCATTCCAGCCGAAGCGTGCACCACCGGCACGTCGGCCCCGTAGGGCATGCGCAAGGTGGGCATGTCGCGCGCGTCGTCAAGGCTGATACGCGTCAGGTCACCGATCCGCAGCCATTCCAGGTCTCCTGCTGACAGCGCATTCAACACCCACCGGAAATGCTCGAACGCACGGCCGTCCTCACGCTGCCAGCTCGCCCAGTCACGGATCAAGCCGTTGGCGACGGGCACGCCGTCGTCGCCGACCAAACCATCCCACACTTCCTGCGGGCCAAACACGTAGGCCGGGCGCCGGTCCTGTACGTCCACGCCCTGCTGAGTCTTCCAGTAGTTGCGGGCGGGGTCCCATACGGCAAAGCCGCCTTCTGCTGTTGCATACAGCACCAAGCCTGGGTTGGCCGGCCGCCCGGAGCGCCCTGTCCAAGCCTGGTCGCGCCGATTGAAGGTGCTTCTGTATTGTTCGGTCTTGACCTTGCTGGTGAACGTGAAATCAATCTCGCCTTCGCTGTTCGGGTGCGGCAGCGCCTTCTTGCCCGATGTGAGATGGGGATTGATCTCCGCCGGCCACTTGCGCGTCATCACCCACCAGGCAATATCGAGCAGAAAGCTTTTGCCCAGGCCGTTGTCACCGGTGATCAGGTTGAGCCGTTCACCGAAATTCAGCTCCATGGCAGCGGCCGGGCCGACATTCTTTAGCTTCAATTGCTTAAGCATCATTGGTCTCCTGGTGCGGGGTGGGTGCCCTGTCCGAGCGCTGCGCCGAATAGTGACTCAAGAAATGACACCTGAGCGTCAATCGTCATAGTTGTCCTTCGTCTGAAAATCTCGCTTCGCACCAAAAGTGGTACTTCTCGCCGCGCCGCTTGAAGGCCTCCTTTGAGCCCTCCATGATTTCGAGCACTGCGTCTGACACCTCTGCCGTGTCCAGCCCGCCCTGCGCGCGCGGCTAACCTCGCCCGCCTCTGGCCTATAGGGCGTATATCAACTCCGCGTCTGCATTGACTGACAAGTTCGCGTTATGCGTAGCGACGATGAGTTGGCGCTTCTTCTTGGTCGCTCGAAGGTCCTTGACCAAGGTTTTGCAGATAAAGCTTGAATCAAGTTCGCCCTCGGGCTGGCCAATCACGACGGGCCCTGTTTCCGGCGCGAGCATCAGGTTCAACAGCAGCCGCACGGACACGGGTGTCATGCGGTTACCTCAACCTCCCACACCATTGGACGCTGGCCGTGCTGGCGGCACAGTACAGCAGACCTTGACCAAGTATCGCTCCTGGCCGTGACCGTCTGCAACGACCGTCAGCTGTGCGGCATCGTCAATTCGGATGACAGATTCCGGGCGGCCGGTCCGGGTGATCGCCCGTCAAGGCTCGACCCATGGTCGTCTGTCCACGTAGGGTCAGCCTGCCGATGTCGCGGCGGCAGGGCGGCGGCGGTGCCCCCGTTCTCCGGCCCACGCTCGCGGGCGGCCGTGGATGCCTGCCACGCGCAGCCGCATCAACACCGCTGTGCCCTGCAACCATGGGGGGCGACCGCGAATGGAGCCTGCGCCCGGGGGCACCACCACCGCCCTGTGCATCCGGGGTGGTGTGCCACGCCGTGGCATGCCACCCGGGTGCCGGGGCAGGTGGCTTGGGGTACGGGCGCAGGCACCATTCGCGGTGGCCGCGACCCGCGCACGAACTGAGGTTGTTGATGGCGCGACGCCTGCGAACCGAAAACGGTGCCCCGCGAGCGTGGGCCGGAGAACGTACCCCAAGCCACCTGCCCGTGCGCGACACTCGCACGTGACCCGCACAGCCCGCGGCCAACATCGGCAACTGGCAGAAGACGAAGATCGATCGCAGCCGGAGCCGTCATTCGCGGTTGTCAGGCCCCTCCACCCTTGTTATCGTGCAACGAGTGATTCATAGCCCCACCGCAGAATGAAAGCCATGCCCGTCCAGCGAGGACATTCGCTCGCAGTTCCGCGACACCTCGAACCAGTGGCCTATGCCTGTCGGAACCTATGGGCAACGTTCAGCCTGGCTTAGGGTGCGAGTCAACGCCGAGTCCCGCCCCATACCGCAGCCATGACCGAGATCGGTGACATCGTCGCCAACGCATCGTTCTGGGTCGCGGTGCTGCGCATCGCGACGCCCTTGCTGCTGGGCACGCTCGGCGTGTTGCTGTGCGAGCGCGCGGGCGTGCTGAACCTGGGCATCGAGGGCATCATGGTGGCGGGTGCGTTTGCCGGCTGGCTTGGGGTCTACAGCGGCCTGCCGCTGTGGGGCGGGGTGGCGGTGGCGGCGCTCACCGGCGCCCTGTTCGGGCTGCTGCATGCGCTGCTGACGGTGACGCTTGCGCTGTCGCAGCATGTGGCGGGGCTGGGCATCACCTTGCTCGCCACGGCGCTGAGCTACTACGGCTATCGCGTCGGGTTTCCGAAAGTGAACACGCCGCCGACGATCACGCCGTTCAGTGAGATGACCGGCCTGGGCATTCCCATCCTCGAGCAACAAACGCCGATGACGCTTCTGGCGCTGGCTCTGGTGCCGCTGCTCGGCTACTTCCTGTACCGCACGCCGGCCGGTCTCGCGCTGCGCATGGTGGGCGAGAACCCGCACGCCGCCGAAGGCCAGGGGGTTTCGGTGGCTGCGGTGCGCACCTGGTCAGTCGTCGCCGGCTCGGCGCTGATGGGCGTTGCGGGTTCGTTCCTCACGCTCGCCGCGTTCAACGCCTTCTTCTTCAACATGGTCAACGGCCGCGGTTGGGTCTGCGTCGCGCTCGTCGTGTTCGCCTCGTGGCAGCCGGGCAAGGCATTGCTCGGCGCGTTGCTGTTCGCGCTCTTCGACGCACTGCAATTGCGCCTGCAGCAGTCGGGCGCGGCGACCTTGCCGTACCAGGTGTACCTGATGCTGCCCTACGCCTTGTCGATCCTGGCGCTGGTGCTGGTGGCGCGCAAGGCGGCCTATCCTGGGGCCTTGATGAAACCGTACCGCAAGGGCGAACGCTAGGCGACGGCAACCACGAGTGGCGCCACAATTCGCCCCGGCGCGGGCACGACCCAAAGCCCGACCGGCTCCCAGAAAGGCCCCGCATGCTCGATCTGCTCGTGTCCCACGCCACGCTGGTCGACGGCCGCACCGACATGTCGGTCGCGGTCCAGGCTGGGCACATCGTCGAAGTCACGCCGCGGCTCGACGCCCCTGCGCATCAAACGCTCGATGCCATGGGCCTGCTCTTGAGCCCGCCCTTCGTCGACGCGCATTTCCACATGGATGCGACCTTGAGCTACGGGCTGCCGCGCGTGAATGCGAGCGGCACGCTGCTCGAGGGCATCGCGCTCTGGGGCGAACTGAAGCCCTTGCTCACGGCCCAGGCACTGATCGATCGCGCACTGGCCTATTGCGACTGGGCCGTCGCCAAAGGGTTGCTTGCGATCCGCTCCCATGTCGACATCTGCGACCCGCGCCTGCTCGCGGTGCAAGCCCTGCTCGACGTGAAGCGCCGCGTCGCGCCCTATCTCGACCTGCAGCTCGTTGCCTTTCCGCAGGACGGCGTCTTGCGCAGCCCGGGCGCTTTCGAACAACTCAAGCGCGCGCTGGCGATGGGTGTGGACGTGGTCGGCGGCATTCCGCATTTCGAGCGCACGATGCAGCAGGGTGCCGAGAGTGTGCGGCTGCTGTGTGAACTCGCCGCCGCGCAGGGGCGAATGGTCGACATGCATTGCGACGAAAGTGACGACCCGCTGTCGCGCCATGTCGAGACCCTCGCCTTCGAGACCCAGCGCCTGGGGCTGCACGGGCGCGTCACGGGCTCGCATCTGACTTCGATGCATTCGATGGACAACTACTACGTGTCCAAGCTGTTGCCGCTGATGGTGCAGGCGCAGCTGAACGTGGTCAGCAACCCGCTCATCAACATCACGCTCCAGGGGCGCCACGACACCTACCCGAAACGGCGCGGCATGACGCGCGTGCCCGAGCTGCTGGCGCTGGGGTTGAACGTCGCGTTCGGCCACGACTGCGTGATGGACCCCTGGTACAGCCTGGGCAGTGCAGACATGCTGGAGGTGGCGCAGATGGGACTGCATGTCGCGCAGATGACGGGGCAGGCGGCGATGCGCCAGTGTTTCGACGCCGTGACATGTGCGCCGGCACGCATACTCGGCCTCGACGGTTACGGCATCGAGCCTGGCTGTCACGCAGATTTCGTGCTGCTGCAGGCGCGTGACCCGGTCGAGGCGATCCGCCTGCGCGCGACGCGGCTCGCGGTCTACCGCCGCGGCCAGCGCATCGCCGGCACCCCCGCGAACAGCGCCACGCTCAGCCTTCCCGGGCGCCCGGCACAGACGCAGTTCATGATCGACAGGCCTGGCTGAAGCGGCGCGCAAGTTCTTGTGTATGCTCGGCGCTCGAAACACGCGCATTCATGCATGCCGCGGCTAACAAGACGAGGAGTCACTCATGTTGATCGGCGTCCCGCTGGAGACGGCGACGGGCGAAACCCGCGTTGCGGTGACCCCCGAAACGGCGAAAAAGCTCAAGGCCCTGGGCCATGTGATTCGGGTTGAATCGGGTGCCGGCGTTGCCGCCAGCGTCACCGATTCGGCGTACCGGACGGCGGGCGCCGAGATCACCGACAAGGCAGGCGCCTTCGGCTGCGAGTTGGTGCTCAAGGTGCGAACGCCCGGCGACGCCGAGTTGCCGCTGATGAAAAGCGGCACGGCCCTGGTCGGCCTGCTCAACCCCTTCGACATTCAGGGGTTGCAGCGCCTGGCAGGCGCGGGCCTGACCAGTTTTGCGTTGGAGGCCGCGCCGCGCACGACGCGGGCACAGAGCATGGACGTGTTGTCGAGCCAGGCCAACATCGCCGGCTACAAGGCGGTGATGATCGCCGCCGACAAGTACCAGCGCTTTTTCCCGATGCTGATGACCGCCGCCGGAACGGTGAAAGCGGCCCGCGTCGTGGTCCTCGGTGTCGGCGTCGCCGGCTTGCAGGCGATCGCGACCGCGAAGCGCCTGGGCGCGGTGATCGAAGCCAGCGACGTCAGGCCGAGCGTGAAAGAGCAGGTCGAGTCGCTCGGCGCGAAGTTCATCGACGTGCCGTACGAGACCGCCGAAGAAAAGCAGGCCGCCGAAGGCGTGGGCGGCTATGCGCGGCCGATGCCGCAGAGCTGGCTCGACCGGCAGAAGGTCGAAGTCGCGAAGCGCGTCGCTGCCGCCGACATCGTGATCACGACCGCGCTGATCCCGGGCCGCGCCGCGCCGGTGCTGGTGACGCCAGAGATGGTCCAGAGCATGAAGCCGGGTTCGGTGATCGTCGACCTCGCTGCTCCGGCCGGGGGCAATTGCCCGCTCACCGAGCCCGGCAAGACCGTCGTCAAACATGGCGTGACGCTGGTCGGCGAAACCAATCTCGCAGCGCTTGTCGCCGCCGACGCGAGCAACCTGTACGCGCGCAACGTGCTCGACTTCCTGAAGCTCGTCTTCACCAAGGAAGGCGGATTCAATGTGCCGCTGGACGACGACATCGTCGTCGCCTGCCTCATGACCCAAGCCGGCGAAGTCCGGCGCAAATAACAAGTCGGCGAGGTCCGGCGCAAGCCGCCGCGACAAGAAACAAGGAAGCACAGCATGGACATCGTTTCGCCCACCATCATCAACCTCATCATCTTCGTGCTCGCGATCTACGTCGGCTACCACGTGGTGTGGACCGTCACGCCGGCGCTGCACACACCGTTGATGTCGGTGACGAACGCGATTTCGGCGATCGTCATCGTCGGCGCGATGCTCGCCGCCGCTCTCACCGAAACGATCCTCGGCAAGACGATGGGCGTGCTCGCGGTGGCGTTGGCCTCGGTCAACATCTTCGGCGGCTTTCTCGTGACGCGACGCATGCTGGAGATGTTCAAGAAGAAGGACAAGCCGGCGACCAAGGCAGTCGAGGAGGGCAAGTGATGAGCCTGAACCTCGTCACGCTGCTGTACCTGGTCGCCAGCGTCTGCTTTATCCAGGCGCTGAAAGGCCTGAGCCACCCGACGACGTCGATCCGCGGCAACCTGTTCGGCATGGCCGGCATGGCGATCGCCGCGCTCACCACCGCGGCGTTGATCGTCAGGCTCGCCGACGGCCACCTCGTCGGCATGGGCTGGGTGCTGCTCGGCATGGTGGCAGGCGGCGCTTACGGTGCCTGGCGCGCGAAGACGGTCGAGATGACGAAGATGCCTGAACTCGTGGCGTTCTTCCACAGCATGATCGGCCTGGCAGCGGTGTTCATCGCGGTTGCGGCCGTGGCCGAACCGTCCGCGTTGCTGCAGGGTCTGGACAAGGGCGCGCCGATCCCCAGCGGCAATCGGCTCGAACTGTTCCTCGGCGCGGCGATCGGTGCGATCACCTTCAGCGGCTCGGTGATCGCCTTCGGCAAGCTCTCGGGCAGCTACAAGTTCCGCCTCTTCAAGGGCGCGCCGGTGGTGTTCGCCGGCCAGCACATGGTGAATCTGGCGTTGGGCCTGGCGATGCTTGCGCTCGGTCTGGTATTCACCTTCAACGAGAGCTGGCCGGCGTTCTTCGGCATGCTCGCGCTCGCCTTCGTGCTGGGTGTGCTCATCATCATTCCGATCGGCGGCGCCGACATGCCGGTGGTGGTCTCGATGCTCAACAGCTACTCGGGCTGGGCCGCCGCGGGAATCGGCTTCAGCCTGAACAACAGCATGCTGATCATCGCCGGTTCGCTCGTCGGTTCCTCAGGGGCGATCCTGTCCTACATCATGTGCAAGGCGATGAACCGCTCGTTCTTCAACGTCATCCTGGGCGGTTTTGGTGGCGACTCGGGCCAGGCGGCGGCGGGCGCGCAGGCGCAGCGCAGCGTGAAGAGCGGCAGCGCCGACGACGCCGCTTTCGTGCTCGGCAACGCCGAGACCGTGGTCATCGTTCCGGGCTACGGCCTGGCCGTCGCGCGCGCCCAGCATGCGGTGAAGGAACTCGCCGCCAAGCTCAGCTCCAAGGGCATCTCGGTGAAGTACGCGATCCACCCGGTGGCCGGGCGCATGCCGGGCCACATGAACGTATTGCTGGCGGAAGCCGAAGTGCCCTACGACCAGGTGTTCGAGATGGAAGACATCAACGGCGAATTCGGCCAGACCGATGTCGCGATCATCCTCGGCGCGAACGACGTCGTGAACCCCGCGGCGCTGGTCAAGGGCAGTGCGATCTACGGCATGCCGATCCTCGAGGCCTACAAGGCAAAGACGATCATCGTCAACAAGCGCTCGATGGCGGCGGGTTATGCCGGACTGGACAACGAGTTGTTCTACATGGACAAGACGATGATGGTGTTCGGTGACGCGAAGAAGGTGGTCGAGGACATGGTGAAGGCGGTGGAGTGATTCCGCTCAGCGCATCGCGGGCTTGACCGCGGCACGCAGCATCAGCCGGCGCAGCACCGGCCAGAACCAGACCAGCAGGGTCACCGCGCCGAGCGCACCCGCAATCGGCCGTTCGAAGAACACCAGGAAGTTGCCGTCGGCCTTCACCAGGCTGGAGAAGAAATGCTCTTCCAGCATCGTCCCGAGCACGACGCCCAGGATCGTCGGTGCGACCGGGAAGCCCCAGCGCTCCATGAAAAACCCGACCACGCCCGCGGCAAGCATCACGATCACACCGAACAGGCTGTTGTTGATCGCAAAACTGCCGACGATGCAAAACAGCAGGATCAGCGGCATCAATACGCTGGCGGGAATGCGCAGGATCTGGCGCGCGACGCGGATCGCCGCCCAGCCCAGCGGCAGCATCAAGAGTTGCGCGAGGATGAAGACGATGAAGACGGCGTAGATGTTTTGCGGGTTGTTGACGAAGAGCGTCGGCCCCGGGTTCATGCCTTTGAGATACAGCACGCCGATGGCGATGGCCGTGATCGAGTCGCCGGGAATGCCGAACACGAGTGCCGGGATCCAGGCCCCGCCCAGCGCCGAATTGTTGGCCGCGCCCGCTTCGACGATGCCTTCCACATGGCCGGTGCCGAACTTCTCGGGTTCCTTCGAGAAGCGCTTGGACATCGCGTACGACATCCAGGCCGCGATGTCGGCGCCGGCGCCGGGCAAGGCGCCGACGAGCGTGCCCAGCGCCGAGCCGCGCAGCAGCTGCACGGGATACTTCTTGAGCAGCCCCCACATGCCGGCAAACACATTGCCGAAGCGCGCCTCGGTGGCCATCACGGGTTTGACCACCTGCACTGAATAGCGCAGCACTTCCGAGACCGCGAACATGCCGATCATGAGCGGAATCAGCGAGATGCCCCCGGTCAACTCGGCGTTGCCGAAGGTGTAGCGCGGTGCACCGGCCGGGTTGTCCAGGCCGACGACGGAAATGAGCAGGCCCAGCAGCAGCGACACCAGGCCTTTCAGCGCATCGGTGCCGGCGATGAAGATCGCGCAGGTGAATCCCAGCATCACGAGCCAGAAGTATTCGAACGAGCTGAACTTGAGCGCCACTTCGGCCAGCGCCGGTGCGGCGACGATCAGCACCAGCACGCCGAAGATTCCGCCCAGCACCGAAAACACGAGCCCGGCGCCGAGCGCGAGTTCGGCCTGGCCGCTTTTCGTGAGCAGGTAGGCCTCGTCGGTGTAGGCGGCCGAGGCGGGGGTGCCGGGCATGCGCAGCAAGGCGCTGGGAATGTCGCCGGAAAAGATCGCCATCGCGGTCGCGGTCACGATCGCCGCCACTGCCGGCACCGGCGGCATGAAAAACGTGACCGGCACGAGCAGCGCGGTGGCCATCGTCGCCGTCAGGCCCGGGATCGCGCCGACGAACAGGCCGAACAGCGCCGACAGCAAGATCACGAGCATGACGTAGGGGTCGAAGACGAGCCCGAAGGCCAGGTAAAGGGCGTCCATCGGTGTCAGTAGAACGGCGTCAGAACGCCCCAGGGCAAAGGCACGCGCAGCAATTTGTAGAACGCCACATGAACCAGCACGGCGCCGCCGAGGCTCCACCACAAGGCCGGGACGATGCGCACGCGCTGTGCGAGAAAGGTCGCGAGCAGGCACAGCGGCGCGAGCAGCAGGAAGCCGATGGCGTCGGAGCCGAGGATGTAGACGATCACCGCGCCGATCGTCAACGCCGAGCTGCCGAAATGCTCGTCGCCGGCCTGCGCCGCCGGCGCGCCGGCTGCAGCCGGCCCCGACCTGCGCAACATCAGCGCAACGCCGCACAGCAGCAGCCCCGCGCCGATCAGCATCGGCAGGAATGCGGCACCGAGTTTTTGCCCCGGTACATTCGGAAAGGAACGCGCCGACCACAGCACGGCGAGTGCCAGAGCGGCGATGCCGATGCCCACGTTTCGGTCGCTGCGAGGCACGCCGGCGCTATCGGTAAGGCGCTGCTCGATGTGCGCGCAAGCGCCGCCTACTTGGCGATGCCCACCGCCGTCATCACGGCTTTCATGTCGGTATCGCCCTTCGCCATGAAGCGCGCGAATTCTTCCGAATTGCCCCACAACGTGCCGAAGCCGCGCATCGCCATGAAGTCCTTGTACTCGCTGCTGTCATAGGCTTTTTTCACCGAGGCTTCGAGCCTGGCATGAATCTCCTTCGGCAGCCCTTTGGGCCCGGCAATGCCACGCCACGCGCCGGTGGCCCAGCCCGACCCGGTGGCTTCTTTCAGCGTGGGCACGTTCGGGAACAGCGCGGCGCGGCGCTCGTCCATCACGGCCAGCGAGCGCACCTTGCCGGCCTCGATGAGGGAGCGCGCTTCGGGCAGCGAGCAGGGAACAAACTCGACACCGCCGGCGGCCAGGTCCTGCAGTCCCGGCGCAGCGCCGTTGGACGGCACCCAGGGCACGGAGGCCGGGTCGATCTTGGCGTCGCTGAGCATGCCCGCAAGCGCCAGGTGCCAGATGCCGCCCTGGCCGGTGCCCGAGGCCTTGAACTTGCCCGGATTCGCCTTCACCGCGGCGAACACATCGGACATCGTTTTGTAGGGCGAGTCGGCGCGCACCTGAAAGCCCGCCGGGTCGAGGTTGACGAGCGCGATCGGGGTATAGCTCGTCGGGTCGAGCTCGGTGAGCTTCTGGTGGTGCATCATCGTGATCTCGACCGTGATCATGCCGATCGTGTAGCCGTCGGGCGCCGCGCTCGCGATTGCCGAATGGCCCACCACGCCCGAGCCGCCCGTGCGGTTCACGACGTTCACCGGCTGGCCGAGGTCTTTTTCCATCAGGCTGCCGATGAAGCGCGCCACCGCGTCGGTGCCGCCGCCCGCGCCCCAAGGCACGACGAGCGTCACTGGGCGGTTCGGGTACTGGGCGAACGCGGTCAGGCTCGCACTTAAACCCAAGCCGAGCAGCAAGACCTTCGTGAATCGAATGAAACTGGACGAGCGCATCGGTCATCTCCTTTTTCGCGCCTACTCAAGGCTACGCATCAATCGAGAATCTCGCATCGCGCGCTGTGGCCGGCAAGCGGGGTAAACCCGTCGCGAGGTGTTGCTCGGCGCGTCGCAACAGGGTGGCAATCGGCGCCCGTGGCCTCTCGGGTATTCCCTGAAAGTTGACTGCGGTCAATGGTTTTAGGCTGCAAACGCTTGAATATGCGCGAGCCCGAACCATAACGCGGCCGCCGCGGCAAGCAGGTTGCCACCTGGTTCACGACCCATTCTCAGGAGACTCGATCATGAAACTTGCACACTTCGCGCAACGCAGCAGGCTGCCCCGCGTTGTCGGCGCGGTGTTTGCCAGCGTCGGATTGGCTGGGGCCATGCCGGCCGCGGCCTGGGAGCCGAGCAAGCCGGTCGAGTTCGTCGTGCCTGCGGGCACGGGCGGCGGCGCCGACCAGATGGCGCGCCTGATCCAGGGCATCGTCGTCAAGCACAAGCTGATGAAGGAGTCGATGATCGTCGTCAACAAATCCGCCGGCGCCGGCGCCGAAGGTTTTCTGGCGATCAAAGACGCCAAAGGTGATCCGCACAAGATCATCATCACGCTGTCGAACCTGTTCACCACGCCGATGGCCACCGGTCTGCCGTTCAACTGGAAAGACATGACACCGGTGTCGATGCTGGCGCTGGACCAGTTCGTGCTGTGGGTCAACGCCGAGACGCCGTACAAGACCGCCAGCGAGTACATCGCCGCGGTGAAGGCGGCGGGGCCGAACAAGTTCAAGATGGGCGGCACGGGCTCGAAGCAGGAAGACCAGATCCTGACGGTCGGCCTGGAGAAAGCCACCGGCACCAAGTTCATCTACATCCCGTACAAGGGCGGCGGTGAAGTTGCCGTGCAACTCGTGGGCAAACACATCGACTCGACCGTGAACAACCCGATCGAGGCGGTTGCTCAATGGCGTGCCGGTTCGCTGCGGCCGCTGTGCGTGTTCGACGACGAGCGCATGCCCTACAAGGCGAAAGTGACCGAGACCATGTCGTGGTACGACATCCACACCTGCAAAGAGGCGGGGGTACCCACTGACTACGTGATGTTGCGCGGCATCTTCATGGCCCCTGGCGTCACTCCCGATCAGTTGGCTTTCTACGTCGATCTGATGAAGAAGGTGCGCGACACGCCGGACTGGAAAGACTTCATCGAAAAGGGTGCCTTCAACAACACCTCGATCAGCGGCGACGATTACCGCAAATGGCTTGAAGGCGCCGAGAAGCTGCACCTTCAACTCATGACGGAAGCCGGCTTCCTCGCCAAGTGAAGTACAGGCACTCGGCGTCGCAGTCAGCCTCGCCTTTGCAACACACGAAGGGCCGGCGCTTGCGGCGTTTCGCAACCGCTCGGCGCCGAAAAGCGTGACGCGGCGCCGACCTCTGGAGCATTTCATGTCAGACCCAGTTCCACCCGGCGAGGCCGGCAGCCCGAGCGTCGCGAACAACCACAGCGTGGATACGGTGGTCGCGGCATTGCTGTTGCTGATCGGCGCCGTTGTCGTGTTCGAAGCGTGGCGCCTGGGCGCACGCTGGACCAGCGACGGCCCCGGCGCGGGCTACTTCCCGTTCTACATCGGGCTCATCGTCTGCATTTCAGCGGTGGGCATCCTGGTCCAGTCGTTGCGCAAGGCCTCGCGCGACAGCGCCACCTTCGTCGATCAGGAACAACTCAGGCGCGTCTTGTCGGTGCTGCTGCCCGCCACCGTCTATGTGCTGGTCATCGGCTTCCTCGGCCTTTACGTCGCCTCCGCGATCTACATCGCGATCTTCATGGTCGTGCTCGGCAAGTACCCGCCGGCGAAGAGCGTGCTGCTCGGTGTCATCGTCAGCGCCGCATTCTTCGTGATGTTCGAGGTCTGGTTCAAGGTCCCGCTGTACAAGGGCTCACTCGACCCGCTTCACTTCCTCGGTTATTGATCCCTGGGCGCCGCTTTGCAAGAACTGAACTTACTGCTGCATGGTTTCGCCGTCGTCTTGACGCCGCTGAACATCGGACTCATGTTCGTCGGCATCATCCTGGGCGTGCTGATCGGCGTTTTGCCCGGGCTGGGCGGCGCAAACGGGGTCGCGATCCTGTTGCCGCTGACGTTCACGATGTCGCCGACTTCGGCGATCGTGATGCTGTCGTGCATTTATTGGGGCGCTTTGTTCGGCGGTGCGATCACGTCGATCCTGTTCAACATCCCCGGCGAGCCCTGGTCGGTGGCGACCACGTTCGACGGCTACCCGCTCGCCCAGCGCGGCCAGGCCGGCCAGGCCTTGACGGCGGCGTTCACTTCGTCGTTCGTCGGCGCGCTGGTGGCGGTGATCATGATCACCTTTCTCGCGCCGCTGGTCGCCAGGTTCGCGCTCAAGTTCGGCGCGCCGGAATACTTCGCCGTCTATCTGCTGACGTTTTGCAGCTTCGTCGGCATGGGCAGGGGTTCGCCTTTCAAGATCCTGGTGTCGATGGCGCTCGGCTTTGCGCTCGCCGCCGTGGGCATGGACACCGTGACCGGGCAACTGCGCCTGACCTTCGGCCAGCCTGAGCTGATGCGCGGCTTCGATTTCCTGATCGCCGTGATCGGCCTGTTCGGCATCGGCGAAATCCTGTTGTCGATGGAAGAGGGCCTGCAGTTCTCAGGCAAGGCCGCGCGCATCAATCCCAAGGTGGTGTGGGAGACCTGGAAAGAGCTGCCCAAGTATTGGGTCACTTCGGTGCGCAGCTCGCTCGTGGGCATCTGGATGGGCATCACGCCCGGCGGCGCAACGCCGGCGTCATTCATGAGCTACGGCCTGGCGAAGCAGATGTCGAAGAACGGTGCGAAGTTCGGCACCGGCGAGATCGAAGGCGTGATCGCGCCGGAAACTGCCGCGCATGCTGCCGGCACGAGTGCGCTGTTGCCGATGCTGGCACTGGGCATCCCCGGCTCGCCCACCGCCGCCGTGCTGCTGGGCGGCCTGCTGATCTGGGGTTTGCAGCCCGGGCCGCTGCTGTTTGTCGAGCAGAAAGACTTCGTCTGGGGCCTGATTGCCAGCATGTACCTGGGCAACCTGGTCGGGCTGATCGTGGTGCTGACGACGGTGCCGCTGTTCGCGTCGATCCTGCGCATTCCGTTTTCCATCATCGCGCCGGTCATCATCGTGATCTGTGCGATCGGCGCCTATACCGTGCACAGCGCGATGCTCGACATCTGGTTCATGCTCGGTTTTGGCGTGATCGGCTACGTCTTCAAGAAACTCGACTATCCGCTCGCGCCGCTGGTGCTGGCGCTGGTGCTCGGCGACAAGGCTGAAGATTCGTTCCGCCAGTCGATGCTGGTGTCGCAAGGCGAACTGAGCATCATGTGGGCGAATCCGCTCGTCGGGAGCATCACGACGCTCGCGCTGTTGCTGCTGTTCTGGCCGCTGATCGGCGCCGCGATGGGCGCGCTGCGGCGGCGCCTGGAAGCCTGACCTTCATAGAGCCGCGCATGCTCCTCGGTGGATCCGATGACAGCGAAGCGGCCTACCGAGTGAGCTGGCCGGCAGACGACTGCGCGATCAGGCGGGATCGGGCTGGCACTGCCGCCACTGCGCCTGCACGCCGAGGCGGGCCACTTCGGCAGCCACAAAAGCGCTGTCAATCTCGGTACTGGCGAGCATGAACCGGATGTCGCGCACGTGCTTGTCCTGGGCCCCTTCGCGCAGGTATTCGAGCTTGCGCAGGATCACGTACTCGGGCGGAGCGATCCAGGCGCCGCCCTCGTCAAGGCTGATCCTGCGCCGATGCTGTAGCGCCCAGCGGTGCAGAGGGTCGCGAGCCGCAAGGTAGATATCGGCCTTGAACTGGCTCATGTGATGAATCAAGTTGAAGTGGCCGCGACCGTCGCGAACCAGCTCGAGGCGCATGGTCTCGACGGGAGGGACGTAGTATTCACTCTCCGGGAACGCAGCCCGCAACGCAGCGACGTCCGCCAACTTCAGCAGCAAGACAACGTCTATGTCCGCAGTCAGGCGCGGCTCGCCGTAGACACTCGCCGCCACCGAGCCGGTGATGCAGTAGGGCAGGCCCAGAGCCTCCAATGGTTCGAGAAACGGCGCGAGCGGGCCGATGGACGAGTCAGGTGCCGGCATACAGCAGTGAGCGCCGGGCCTCGAACAGAAGCTGCTGTGTCGGCCAGTCCGGGTGCTTGAGCCGCAGTCCGGCAGCCCTCAGGCGAATGCCCGCGTCGTAAAGATCGGCAACCATGCGCAGCTTTTGCGCCGGCGTCATGCGCCGAAAACCCGCGACTTGAACCGGATGGAGTGCTTCGTGCATGCCCGCAATTATCGGCGCGTCGGGCGTGCGACACTGAGCACCGCACAGCACGGTTCAAATCTTCCCGCGCTGCTTCAGCCGGCTCAGCGTCTCGGCCGAGAGGTTCAGGTAGGCGGCGAGTTCCTTCTTCGGAATCCGGTCCGCCAGTTCGGGATGCTTGCGCTCGAAGCGGTGCACCCGCCCGGGGGCGTCGAGCAGATGCAGCGTGATCGTGTGCGCCATGATTTCGCTCATCAAGCGCATCACCTCATATTCGAACGCTTCCTTGAACTTGGGGTACTGGTTCATGAACGTGACCCAGGTCGGCATCGGCAATTTCGCAACCCTGGCCTTCGTCACGCAGACGATGCTGTACGGCGTGGGTGTGTTCAGGCGCCACGCGGCGTAGCTGGTTTCCATGTCGCGCTCGTCGGCGAAGCGCAGGATCATTTCTTTCGCGTCGGCGTTGGTGACCACCCGTTTCAGCAGGCCGTCGAGCACGAAGTACTGCTCCATGTCGTGCACGCCCTGGTGCAGCAAGGCATCGCCCTTGCTGCAATCCACCACCGCCAGATGCGGCTCGAGCGCGCTGCGCTCGGCATCGGTCATCTCCCGCAGCACGATGTTCTGCCTGAGCTGAACGCGAATGACGTTGCGTTCGCTGTGCTTGTCCAGGGGGATCGAGATCATCGGGTCTGCGGATGGAGATGGGTTGGGCGCCGATCGGCGCCGACCTCTTGCCCTTCAATTCTCGAAAATTGACCGCGGTCAACCGCGCAAACCGCGCTGCCTTCCTATGATAAGTCCGCCGCCTGAAGCGAGCCCGTGGCGCCAGGCACATGCGCAGTGCCAAGGTGCACGCCCCCGTTCGCGGCGAACCCGGCCATCCAACCGCCCCCGCAGGAGAGCATCATGTCCGCAGTCCTCAGCTCCGCCCCGGCGCAGACCTCCGTCCGCCCCCAGGTGGACGGCTTTCACCTCGTCATCGATGCCCTGAAACTGAATGGCATCAATACCATCTTCGGTCTGCCCGGCATTCCCATCACCGACCTGACGCGCATGGCGCAAGCCGAAGGCATGCGCGTGATCTCGTTCCGGCATGAACAGCACGCGGGCAATGCGGCGGCAGCGGCAGGCTTCCTGACGCAAAAGCCCGGCATCTGCCTGACGGTGTCGGCGCCGGGCTTCCTGAACGGCCTGACGGCGCTGGCCAACGCGACCACCAACTGCTTCCCGATGATCCTGATCAGCGGCTCGAGCGAGCGCGAGATCGTCGACCTGCAGCAAGGCGACTACGAAGAGATGGACCAGCTCGCGATCGCCAAGACCCTGTGCAAGGCGGCGTACCGCGTGCTGCATGCGCAAGACATCGGCGTCGGCATTGCGCGTGCGATCCGCGCCGCGCTGTCCGGCCGCCCGGGCGGCGTCTATCTCGACCTGCCCGCCAAGCTCTTCGCGCAGACGATGGATGCGGCTGCGGGCAAGGCCTCGCTCATCAAGGTCGTCGATCCGGCGCCGCGCCAGATCCCTGCGCCCGATGCGGTGCAACGCGCGTTGGCGCTGCTGAAGGGCGCGAAACGGCCGCTGATCGTGCTCGGCAAAGGGGCAGCCTACGCCCGGGCCGACGCCGATGTGCGCGCGCTCGTCGAACGCAGCGGCATTCCCTACCTGCCGATGTCGATGGCCAAGGGTCTGCTGCCCGACAACCATGAGCAGTCGGCATCGGCCGCGCGCTCGTATGTGCTGGAGCAGGCCGACGTCGTGATGCTGGTGGGGGCGCGCCTGAACTGGCTGCTCTCGCACGGCAAGGGCAAGACCTGGGGCGCGCCGAACCCGAAGCAGTTCATCCAGATCGACATCGCGCCGACCGAAATCGACAGCAACGTCGCCATCGCCGCACCGCTCATCGGCGACATCGGCTCCTGCGTTGCGGCGCTGCTGGCAGGGATGGGCGCGAACTGGGCCAAACCCGCGGCCGAGTGGACCGATTCGATCGCCGAGCGCAAGGACAAGAACCTGTCGAAGATGGCGGCGACGCTGGCGCTGAACCCGTCGCCGATGAACTTCCACAGCGCGCTGGGCGCGATCCGCGAAGTGGTCAAGGCCCGGCCCGACGCCATCGTCGTGAACGAGGGCGCGAACACATTGGACTTCACGCGCTCGATCGTCGACATGTACGAGCCGCGCAAGCGGCTCGACGTGGGCACCTGGGGCATCATGGGCATCGGCATGGGTTTTGCCGTCGCCGCGGCGGTGACCACCGGCAAGCCCGTGATCGCGATCGAGGGCGACAGTGCCTTCGGATTCAGCGGCATGGAGGTCGAGACCATCTGTCGCTACAACCTGCCGGTGTGCGTGATCGTCTTCAACAACAACGGCGTGTATCGCGGCACCGACATCAACGCCAGCGGTGGCGCCGACGTCGCGCCCACCGTGTTCGTGAAGGGCGCGCGCTACGACAAGATGATGGAGGCATTCGGCGGTGTCGGCGTCAACGCCACGACGCCGAAGGAGTTGACACTGGCGCTGAACGAGGCCATCGCATCCGGGCGGCCGACCCTGATCAACGCCGTCATCGACGAGACCGCAGGCACCGAGAGCGGCCGCATCACGAGCCTGAACCCGCAGAGCGCGGCGAAGAAGAAGTGAGCGCGAACAACCCAGCCCAACCCAGAGGCGACAAATGAGCAAAGCACTCGACGGTGTACGCATTCTCGACTTCACGCATGTGCAGTCGGGCCCGACCTGCACCCAACTGTTGGCCTGGTTGGGTGCCGACGTGATCAAGGTCGAAAAGGCCGGCGAAGGCGACGCCACGCGCGGCCAGCTGCGCGACATTCCCGGCGTCGACAGCCTGTACTTCACGATGCTGAACCACAACAAGCGGTCGATCACGATCAACACCAAGGACCCGAAAGGCAAGGAGGTGCTGCAGCGCCTGATCAAGACCTGCGACGTGCTGGTCGAGAATTTCGCGCCCGGCGCGCTCGATCGCATGGGCTTCAGCTGGGAGCGGGTGCATGCGCTGAACCCGCGCATGATCGTCGCCTCGGTGAAGGGCTTCGGACCCGGCAAGTATGAAGACTGCAAGGTTTACGAGAACGTCGCGCAATGCGCAGGCGGTTCCGCGTCGACAACCGGTTTTGACGACGGCCCGCCGATGGTCACCGGCGCGCAGATCGGCGACTCGGGCACCGGGCTGCACCTGGCGCTGGGAATCGTCGCCGCGCTCTACCAGCGCAACAGCACCGGCCGCGGCCAGAAGGTGCTGGCGCCGATGCAGGACGCGGTGCTCAACCTGTGCCGGGTCAAGCTGCGTGACCAGCAGCGCCTGGACCGCAACCACACGATGCATGAATATCCGCAGTACCCCGACGGCAAGTTCGGCGAGGCGGTGCCGCGCGCCGGCAACGCCTCGGGCGGCGGCCAGCCGGGTTGGATACTCAAGTGCAAGGGCTGGGAGACCGACCCGAACGCCTACATCTACTTCATCACCCAGGCCGCGGTCTGGCCGGCGGTGTGCAAAGTCATCGGCGAGGAAGACTGGATCACCGACGAAGCCTACGCCACGCCGGGCGCGCGGCTGTTGCACCTGAAGCCGATCTTCGCCCGCATCGAGCAGTGGACGATGACGAAGGACAAGATCGAGGCGATGGACATCCTGAACAAATACGACATCCCGTGCGGGCCGATTCTGTCGATGAAAGAGATCGCCGAGGATCCGTCATTGCGCGCCACGGGCACCGTGGTCGAGGTCGATCACCCGACGCGCGGCAAGTATCTGTCGGTCGGAAATCCGATCAAGATGTCGGACAGCGCCACGGTCGTCACGCGCTCGCCGCTGCTGGGCGAACACACCGACGAAGTGCTGGCGCAACTGGGGTATGGTGCGCATGAGATCGCCGCACTGCGCGAAGCACGCGTAATCTGAACCAGCAGCCCTGGCGCAGCCGCAAGTGGCCGCGCGCTCCGAAACCATTGAACCGTGCCGAGGACAACATGAGCAAGACCATCGTTCGCCAGCTGCTGGACAGCGTGAAAGCGCAAGGGCGCACCTCCCTCACCGCCCCCGAGGGCAAACAGGTATGCGACGCCTATGGCATCGCGGTGCCGAAGGAAGGGCTGGCGGGCAGCGCCGCGGAAGCGGCGAAGATGGCCGCCGCGATGGGCTTCCCGGTGGTGATGAAGATCGTTTCGCCCGACATCCTGCACAAGACGGAAGCGGGCGGCGTGATCGTCGGCGTGGCCAGCGCGCAAGACGCGTCCAAGGCCTACGAGACGATCCTGAAGAACGCGAAGGCGTACAAGGCCGACGCCAAGGTGGTCGGCGTGCAGGTGCAGCAAATGCTCAAGGGCGGACAAGAGGTGATCGTTGGCGCCGTCACCGACCCGAGCTTCGGCAAGCTGGTTGCGTTCGGCCTCGGCGGTGTGCTTGTCGAAGTGCTGAAAGACATCACGTTCCGGCTGGCCCCGGCCACCCGAGCCGACGCACTGTCGATGCTCGACGGCATCCAGGCCGCGGAAATGCTGAAAGGGGTGCGCGGCAGCGACCCGGTGCATCGCGAAGCGCTCGCGAAGTTGATCGTCGGCGTGAGCCAGCTGGTCAGCGACTTTCCGGAAATCTCGGAGATGGACCTGAATCCGGTGTTCGCTTCCAAGGATTCAGCGATCGCCGCCGACGTTCGCATCGTCGTCGACTTCGCGCAGAAGCCGGCGCGCTATCGGCCACCGGAGGCGGAAGTCGTGAAGTCGATGAACCGCATCATGAATCCGCGCTCGGTGGCGGTGATCGGCGCTTCGGATGAGCCCGGCAAGATCGGCAATTCGGTGATGAAGAACCTGATCAACGGCGGCTACAAGGGCGCCATCATCCCGATCCACCCGAAGTCGGCCGAGATCATGGGCTTCAAGGCGTACAAGAGCGTGAAAGACGTTGCCGGCGAGATCGACGTCGCCGTGTTCGCAATCCCGGCCAAGCTCGTCGCCGGTGCGCTCACCGAATGCGGCGAGAAGAAGATTGCCGGCGCGGTGCTCATCCCTTCGGGCTTTGCCGAGACCGGCCAGCATGCGATGCAAGACGAGCTGGTCGCGATCGGGCGCAAGTACAACATCCGCCTGATGGGGCCGAACATCTACGGCTTCTACTACACGCCGGCGAATCTGTGCGCGACGTTCTGCACCGCCTACGACGTGAAAGGCTCGGCCGCGTTGTCGTCGCAATCGGGCGGCATCGGCATGGCGATCATCGGCTTCTCGCGCTCGGCGAAGATGGGCGTGTCGGCGATCGTCGGCCTGGGCAACAAGAGCGACATCGACGAAGACGACCTGCTGCTGTTCTTCGAGCAGGACCCGAACACCAAGGTCATCGCGCAACACTGCGAAGACCTGAAGGACGGGCGCGCGTTTGCCGAAGTCGCCAAGCGCGTCTCGAAGAAGAAGCCGGTGATCATGCTCAAGGCCGGGCGCACCTCGGCCGGGGCGAAGGCGGCGAGTTCACACACCGGCGCACTCGCCGGCAACGACAAGATCTATGAAGACGTGCTGCGCCAGTCGGGCGTGATTCGCGCCCGATCCCTGCGCGACCTGCTCGACTTCGCGCGCGGCATTCCGGTGCTGCCCACGCCGAAGGGCGAGAACATCGTCATCATCACCGGCGCCGGCGGCTCGGGCGTGTTGTTGTCCGACGCCTGCGTCGACAACGGCTTGAAACTGATGCCGATGCCGGCCGATCTCGACGCAGCGTTCCGCAAGTTCATTCCGCCGTTCGGTGCCGCGGGCAACCCGGTGGACATCACCGGCGGCGAGCCGCCGCTGACGTACAAGAACACTGTCCTGCTCGGCCTGTCGGATGAGCGCATCCATGCGCTGATCCTGGGCTACTGGCACACCATCGTCACGCCGCCGATGGTGTTCGCGAAGATCATGGTTGAAGCGCGCGACGAGATGCGCGCCAAGGGCATCGAAAAGCCGATGGTCGCATCGCTCGCCGGCGACGTGCAGGTGGAAGAAGCCGCGCAGTATCTGTACGAACACGGAATCCCGGCTTACGCCTACTCGACCGAGATTCCGGTCGCGGTGTTGGCGGCGAAGTACCAGTGGGCGCGCGGCGCGGGCTTGTTGTAGGCGGGGCCAGCTTGAGCGTCCAGGCCTTCCATCCAGCATGACTCCAGCCACGATCATTCCGATCGCGCCCGCGGCATCGACGCGGCAGCAAAAACGCGAGGCGCCGAAGGGCAGGGTGGTCGACCCTGCGGCGCTGGACGAAGTGCGCAGCCTGCTCGGCGAGCATTCGCGCGCGCATGACATGCTGATCGAACACCTGCACCGGGTGCAAGACCGTTACGGACATCTGAGCACGCGCCATCTCGCCGCCCTGGCGCAAGAGATGGGCCTGGCGCAGACCGAGGTCTATGAGGTGGCGTCGTTCTACCACCACTTCGACATCGTCAAGGAAGGCGCGGCTGCGCCGGCGGCGTTGACGGTTCGTGTCTGCGACAGCCTGGCGTGTGAAATGGCCGGCGCGCGGGACTTGCTGGCGCGCCTGCCAGGGCTGCTCGGCAAGGGCGTGCGCGTGATCGGCGCGCCGTGCATCGGCCGCTGCGAACAGGCTCCTGCGGTCGCGGTCGGCCAGAACCCTGTGCCTCATGCCACCTGCGAGACAGTGCTGGCCAAGGTGAAAGCCGGCGCAACCAGACACCAGCCGGAGCCCTACATCGACCTCGCTGCGTACCAGGCGCAGGGCGGCTATCGCCTGCTCAAGCGCTGCATCGCGGGCGAACTCGACGTCGAAGTCGTGATCTCGACGCTGGAAGACTCGGGCCTGCGCGGCCTCGGTGGCGCGGGCTTTCCCGCCGGGCGCAAGTGGCGCATCGTGCGCAACGAAGCCGCGCCGCGGCTGCTCGCGGTGAACATCGACGAAGGCGAGCCCGGCACGTTCAAGGACCGGGTCTACCTGGAGCGCGACCCGCATCGTTTTATCGAAGGCATGCTGATCGCCGCCTGGGCCGCGGGCATCGCCCGCATCTACGTCTACCTGCGCGACGAGTACCACGGCTGCCGCGCGATGCTGGAGGCCGAACTCGCGAAGTTGCGCGCGCACCCGCCCTACGCCGGAATGCCCGAGATCACGTTGCGGCGCGGCGCCGGAGCGTATATCTGCGGCGAAGAGTCGGCGATGATCGAGTCGATCGAAGGCAAGCGCGGCATGCCCCGCCTGCGCCCGCCGTATGTGGCGCAAGTGGGTCTGTTCGGCCGGCCCACGCTCGAACACAATTTCGAGACGCTGCACTGGGTGCGCGAAATCCTGGAAAAAGGCGGTTCCTGGTTTGCCTCGCACGGGCGCAACGGGCGCAAGGGCTTGCGTTCGTTCTCGGTGTCGGGGCGCGTCAAGAGCCCAGGTGTGAAGCTCGCGCCCGCGGGCATCACGATGCGCGAATTGATCGCCGAGCATTGCGACGGCATGCTCGACGGGCACACCTTCTACGCCTATCTTCCGGGTGGCGCGTCGGGCGGCATCCTGCCCGCGTCGCTGGCTGACATCCCGCTCGATTTCGACACGCTCCAGCCGTATGGCTGTTTCATCGGCTCGGCGGCGGTGATGGTGCTGTCCGACAAGGACAGCGCAGCCGGCGCGGCGCGCAACCTGATGCGATTCTTCGAACACGAGTCGTGCGGCCAGTGCACACCTTGCCGCAACGGCACGGCCAAGGCGTCGCTGCTGATCGCAAAACCGAAGTGGGACGTGGCCTTGCTCGCCGATCTCTCGGCCGTGATGCGCGACGCGTCGATTTGCGGCCTGGGCCAGGCGGCGCCGAACCCTGTCGACTGCGTCATCAAGTACTTCCCGCAGGAGCTGGCATGAGTCGTGTTGTTGCGGGTCGGGAGGGTGAGTCGGCTTTCGGCCCATTGCTGCCTTTCGCAGGCGTCCACTCTTGCGAGTCAAGGTTTGCGCGGCGCGGCAGGTGGTACCCGCAGGGGGCTCATGCTGTGGCGGTCTCCGCTTCGCTCCGACTCCGCTGTGGTGCTCGCCTTGGAGTCGCGCCGCAAACTCACTTCGCTCACTTCGTTCGCTACGTTCAAACAGACGCGGC